>CENY01046041.1_pt1 | contig 49963 bp, 47 predicted proteins | sample 356181 | NCBI WGS metagenome assembly CENY01 (sample SAMEA2619840, study PRJEB7988) | marine metagenome | isolation source: saline water (ENVO:00002010), including
ATCATAAGATCTTCTCTTACATGCCACAAAAGAATTCTTCCAATCACAAGATGTGTTTTCCATTTATCTCCGTACGTGTGCAGATGTTCTAATTCACATTCCATCGTGATAGGAGAATCTTTAATACGCGGCGCTTTTACGATCTGAGATGGTTCTGTTTCTAAATTAAGTTCATTGAATTCGTTTTCTTCAGGTTTGAAATTTGCCGAACTTTCGTTCATCGCATTTCCAGTCTCATTTACTACAGTATGTATGACATATCCTTTGGTTTCTATAATATTTCTAGAGGTATCTTTCATATTATAATCTCTCTCACCCACAGAAATGGATACAAGAGGAGGAGCGTGACAAACACAGGTAAAGAAACTAAAAGGTGCAAGGTTAGCAACTCCGTCTGAACTTATCGAACTTACCCAAGCTATAGGCCTAGGAACGATGGAGCCTGCTAGGAGCCTATATGTTTGCATATGGTCTATTTCAGATGTGTCAAATGTTACGTAACTCATAAAATCTCCGTTGAAATACATACCTAAAAATACTTGAAATATTTAGTCAAAAAAAGAATTTATCGCTTTTCAGCATTTATTGAATAGAAAAGCGATAAATTCAAGATGTCTCTATATAAAATTACCTAAATGTTATGCGTTTTGCTCAGCTAAAAGTTCGTCAAGAACTTCTTCAAGCCTATCTGTTTCAGCCCAATCAGCTTTGTAGGCAATTTTGCCCTCTTTATCAACAACAAAGGTCATATTTGGCATTCTTCCAAACGCCATCACTACTGCTTCGTCAAGATCGTCTATCAGTACAGGAACTTTCATATCATGTTCTTTGACCAATTGACACGCATACTCTTTTTTATGTTCGTATGATGTATGCTGTTTGAAGTTCTTGAAATACCTACCTTCTTCAGCATGAGGTTCTTTGGAATATACTACGAAAAATTCTACATCTTTTGATCGGTATTTTTCGTATGCGTTTTCTATGCCAGGCACCTGCCGGCGATAGGGAGGTCAGGTTATAGCACCAAATTCAATGACGATATTTTTCTTACCTTTAAAATCTTCAAGGTTAAATTCGACATCTTCTGTGGTCTTTAATCTTACGGGTGGCATAGGATCACCAGCCTTTAGAGTGTTTTCAAACGCTTCTTTTCTTTCTTTTCGAAATCCCATCAAATTGCGCTTTAAAAACTTCCATTTATCAATATACAGCGAACTCCAGAATCCAAATAATGGGCCCGGAGGTCTATCAAAAATTTCTTCTTTTCTCATAGAGTTGATCCCCCATGTAGTTAAAAAAATTTAACTTTCTTCTAATGAACAAAGATTATATTTATTTTCGAACGTAATTTCCAGTAATACTTCTTTTTATTATTAAAGTCCAAGAAGCTTGGCTGGTACTTTTCGAAGAATATTATCTTCTTCTTCTGAAGAAAGTCCTGCATTTTCGACAAAATCTACAACATTTTCTTGCATCATATCGTAAGGATAATCTGTGCCACATATAACGTGTTCGGAACCAACTTCCTGGACAAGCCATTTTAGGCCCGTTGGATTAAACGTAATTACATCAAAATATAGGTTTTTGAAATAATGACGAGGTGGATGTGGCGTATGAACCTTAGTTTCAGGTCTTTGTTCCCATGCGTGCTGAATTCTTCCAATTGCCCATGGAAGATTTCCACCAGCATGTGCAAGAAGTACTTTTAGATTCGGATACCTTTCAAAATGTCCAGACAATATCAATCTTGTGGCAGCGACTGTTGTTGATAAGGGATTCCCAACACAATTTGCCATATAAAAGGGGAAAAGTGGTTTGTAATCTGCAAAATCAGGATGAATAAAAACTAAAGCTCCCAATTTTTCGGCTGCTTCCCAAAAAGCATCGAATTGTGGTTCATCTAATGCTTGTCCAGCGATTCTGTCAGAAATTATACAGCCTAAAAGACCATTAGACATACTTCTTTCTAACTCCTTTGCTGCGTCTACTCCGCCATTTTGCAAGGGAAGATTCGCAAGCCCTCTGAATTGAGCAGAATTATTTTTGCAGAAATCGGCTGTGCCATTATTTTGTAGTTCTATAATTTCTTTTCCCTTAGTACCCCCTATCCAATAATAAAATGTTGGGGGTGGGGGTGAAACAAGTGCCATATCAAGCTTGTCTGATTTCATGTCACTTAGTTTTCTCTGAAGACTTAGAAGCTGTTCTCCCCATTTTTCTTTAGTAAGCTTTGCGTTATGTTTTGATGAAACTTCAGGAAAAAAACCTTCAAAGCTATCTGCATGTTGCGGACGTTTCTCCCTTTCCACTTTAGCTAAATCTTCTGCCTCTTGGATATAAATGTGATGATGCATATCTATGTTCGACAATGGTTTCTCCTTCCTTTCGTTTGTCTATGAAAAACATAGTAAATTTTTTAGTTTCAAACTTTTTTGTTTGTAAATTAAGTTAGTTTGAGCGTATGATTTGTTCTTACGAACGTCAAACGAATTTTTGTATCCTTTTTGTTTTTTTGGTGTTGACGTTTACTATATAGGGGTGAGAAACTTCCGCACTTGATTTTAGTACTAGGATTGAAGACAATCACTTTTGGTTTTTAATTGGGTTTTAATCTTTTTTATGAGATGAATGATGGACGAAAATTCAAGGTTTTTGCCGCACTCTTATGAGGGATTAAAAAAACTCCAAAAAGAGTTTGAAGGTTACCAATCGAAAGCTTTTCCAACAAGAGAACCTCGCTTTTTTGCTTTAGAGCTTGCTGGAGAAGTTGGTGAGCTTGCTAATTTAGAAAAGAAAGAATGGAAAGGAAGAAAAATTAAGGATTCAGATTATGTAGATGAGACTGCAGATGCCATGATAGCAATAATGAATTATGCAAACTCAAAGGGTGTAGATTTATCGACAGCAGTAAGTGAAAAAATGAGAAAAATTGATGAAAAAAGAATAGAAAATCCAGAAGTTTAATATTAAAAAAGGAAAGAGACATTTATGTCGGATAAAATACTTGATACTGCATCATTAGCCGATGTTCAATCTTCTTCTGACGACAGGAATGTTAGGATTGATAAAGTTGGGGTAAAAAATATTGATTTCCCTATTCTTGTTGAGGATCGTGATAAGGAGTCACAGAATACGGTTGCACAAATCAGTATGTTTGTTGATCTTCCTCATCATTTTAAAGGCACACATATGAGCCGTTTTATGGAAATACTTAATGAACATAATGGAGTGATTGGAGTAGAAAATATTTCTGTAATTCTAGATCGTATGCTCGAAAGATTAGATGCACAGACTGCCTTTCTCAATCTTTCGTTTCCATATTTTGTTCATAAAGATGCTCCTGTAACAGGTTCTTCTGGAACTATGGCTTATCAATGTTCATTTGAAGCTTCAAAGGGAGAAGTGGATCACTTCTCAATTTTGTTGAGAGTTCCGGTTACTACACTTTGCCCATGTTCTAAAGAAATTAGTGTAAAAGGTGCGCATAACCAGCGTGGGGAAGTAACTGTTCAGGTTAAATTTAATGAGCGTATTTGGATAGAAGAGCTAATAGAAATCGCGGAAGATTCAGCAAGTTGCTCCCTGTTCCCAGTTTTGAAGAGAGAAGATGAAAAATATGTTACTGAAAAAGCGTTCGATAATCCGCGTTTTGTAGAGGATCTTGTTCGGGAAGTTGCTCTAAGATTGAGAAAAGATTCTCGAATTGATTCGTTTCGCGTGGAAGTTGAGAATTTTGAATCCATTCATGCACACAATGCATACGCTATGATTGAAGAAGACAAATCTTCTACTTAACTTCCTCGAAGTTACAATCTTTTCCTAAGTTATCTCTTTAATCAGAATTTTTAATTGTTTTGTTATTCAATTGTAATTGAGGTTTTTTGATTCAATGGATAAGAGAAGAGAAAAAAGACTCAAAAAATTAGAAGATACTCTCCGTCAAAGAATTATGATTTTGGATGGGGCTATGGGAACGATGATTCAGTCCCATAAACTTTCAGAAGAAGATTTTAGAGGAGAGAAATTTGCCAGTCATGATTCAGAATTAAAAGGGAATAACGATTTACTTTCGATTACCCAATCAAAACTGATTCAATCTATTCATAGATCCTTTCTGGACGCTGGTGCAGATATCATTGAAACGAATTCCTTCAATTCAACATCTATCTCAATGGCAGATTATAGGATGGAAGAACTAGCCTATGAACTAAATTTTACTGCAGCCAAAATTGCAAGAGAAGTTGCAGATGAAAAAGAGAAACCCGATTCAGGAGACTTTCGTTATGTGGCAGGAGTACTTGGACCAACAAACCGAACTGCTTCTATTTCTCCGGATGTAAATGACCCTGGATTTAGAAATATAAGTTTTGATGAACTTGTGGAGGCTTATACTACGTCTTTAAGTGGACTTATAAACGGGGGAGCAGATTTGATACTGGTTGAGACCGTTTTTGATACCCTTAATTGTAAAGCAGCACTTTTTGCGGTTGAAAGTTACTTTCAGAAAAATTCAATACAGCTTCCTGTAATGGTTTCAGGGACCATTACAGATGCTAGTGGGAGAACACTTTCAGGACAGACTACAGAATCTTTCTGGAATTCTATAGCATCCTATAAACCTTTTTCAGTTGGGTTGAATTGTGCTTTAGGAGTAACACAATTACGGGAATATGTGGAAGAATTATCTAGAGTTGCAGGTACAAGAGTTAGTACATGGCCTAATGCAGGATTGCCGAATGAACTTGGTGAGTATGATGACTCTCCCGAATTTATGGCTTCTCATCTTTGTGAATTTGCAACTTCAGGATTTGTAAATATTGTTGGTGGATGTTGTGGTACTACTCCTGAACATATACAAGCTATTGCTGCTACATTATCTTCGATTGCGCCCCGTAAAATTCCAGAAGTACAAAAACGTTGTCGATTAAGTGGTTTAGAGCCACTTAATATTGGAGAAGAAACAGGTTTTGTAAATATTGGTGAAAGAACGAATGTTGCCGGCTCTGCAAGATTTTCAAAACTTATTTTACAAGGAGAATATGAGAAAGCAGTTCAGATTGCATTACAGCAGGTCCAAAATGGTGCTCAAATAATTGATATTAATATGGACGAAGGAATGTTGGATTCTGTCGAGGCGATGAGTACGTTTTTGAAACTGTTAGCATCTGAACCTGAAATTTGCAGAGTTCCTTTCATGATAGATTCATCAAAATGGGAAGTCATTGAATCTGGACTGAAGTGTGTTCAAGGGAAACCAATTGTAAATTCGATAAGTCTCAAAGAAGGAGAAGAGGCTTTTATCGAGCAAGCCAGACTTGTAAAACAATACGGGGCTTCTGTTTTGGTTATGGCATTTGATGAAACTGGACAAGCCGAAACAGCGGAAAAAAAATTGGAAGTTTGTACGAGGGCATATGAGATTTTAACTAAAAAAGTAGGTTTTGAACCGACAGACATTATTTTTGATCCTAATATTTTCGCGGTAGCAACTGGTATTGATGAGCATAATGATTATGCAAACGCGTTCTTTGAATCAGTGAGACTAATTAAGAAACAACTCCCAGGCGCTTTGGTTAGTGGTGGTGTAAGTAATGTTTCTTTTTCTTTTAGAGGAAACAATGGGATTCGCGAATTTATGCATTCTGCATTTTTGTATCATGCTATAGAAAATGGAATGGATATGGGAATTGTGAATGCGGGTCAACTTGCAGTTTATGATGATATTCCTAAAGACGTTTTGGAAAAAGTTGAAGATGTTCTTTTAAACAGAAAAGATGGTGCTACAGAAAAACTTCTTGAAATTGCTTCTGAAGTCAAAGGAATGAAAAAAGCAAAAGGGGACGATCTTTCTTGGAGAGAAAATTCTGTCGAAGAGCGTATCTCTTATGCGTTAGTTAATGGCGTATCTGAATTTATTGTAGAGGATGCAGAGGAAGCGCGATTAGAATTAAAAGAACCGATTAAAGTGATTGAAGGGCCTTTAATGGATGGAATGAATGTTGTGGGAGATTTATTTGGGTCTGGAAAAATGTTTCTACCCCAAGTTGTAAAAAGTGCAAGAGTAATGAAGACGGCCGTGGCTCACCTAACTCCATTCATCGAAGCCCAAAAGGACGGGTCTGGTCTAGGAGAAAAAGGGAAAATTCTCATGGCCACCGTTAAAGGTGATGTGCATGATATAGGGAAAAACATTGTTGGAGTTGTTTTACAATGCAATAATTTTGAAGTCATAGATTTAGGTGTAATGGTTTCGTCAGCAGAAATAATAAATCAAGCGAAGAAACATGGGGTGCAGGTAATAGGATTAAGCGGATTAATCACCCCTTCTTTAGATGAAATGGTGTTCGTAGCAAAAGAAATGGAAAGAATTGGTTTACAGGTTCCTTTGTTGATTGGCGGAGCTACAACTTCAAAGGTACACACTGCGATTAAGATCTCCCCAGAGTATGCTGGGCCTACTGTCTATGTAAAAGATGCTTCAAGAAGTGTGAATGTTATGAATAATGTGACGAATGAAGATCTGAAGGGAGGTTTCTTTAAGGAAATTAGGAATGAATATCAAGAAATTCGGGTTAGGAGAGAGAAAAAAGAGTCTTCCACAAATATTTTATCTTTAGATAGTGCTCGTGCAAATAAACCTGTTTATCAAATTTCTGATAAAGTAATACATAAACCGAATTTTATTGGGATAAAAACTTTTGAAAATTATCCTATTCAGGATGTAGTAGAAAGAATTGATTGGACGCCTTTTTTCTCAACTTGGGAAATGCGTGGGACCTACCCTAAAATACTTACAGATCCATCTATGGGAGAGCAAGCAAAAAAACTTTATGAAGATGCGCAGAGAATTCTTCAAAATATAATAGAGAATAAAGAACTACAAATGTCAGGAGTTTTTGGCATATTTCCAGCTAATTCTGTTGGAGATGATGTCGAAATTTATTCTGATAAAAATAAATTGGACACATTAGAAGTCGTACATTTTTTGAGACAGCAATTAGATAAAAAAAATAACACTCACAATTTCTGTTTGGCAGATTTTATAGCTATGAAAGAAGAAAAAGTGGATGATTATATTGGAGCATTTGCTGTGACAGCTGGACATGGCATAGATGCTCTAGTTGAAAAATATGAATCAAATCATGACGATTATAATTCGATTTTGATAAAAGCAATTGCCGATAGGTTGGCAGAAGCTTTTGCGGAGCGATTACACGAGAGAGTGAGAAAAGAATTTTGGGGATTTTCACCCGAAGAGAATTTCAATAATGAATCTTTGATTAAAGAATCTTATATTGGGGTGAGACCCGCTCCTGGATATCCTGCATGTCCAGATCATTCTGAAAAAAGAATTTTATTTAAATTATTAGATGTAGAGCAAAATACTAAAATGAAATTAACTGAGAATTGCGCGATTTATCCAGCTGCGTCGGTTGCAGGTTTTTATTTTGCGAGTCCTCACTCTCAATATTTTGGTATAGGGAAAATTGGCAGGGATCAAGTAGAAGATTACGCCAAAAGAAAAAATATGGAGAAGAGAGAAGTTGAAAAATGGCTTAGTTCGAATCTTGACTACAATCCTTAATTTCTAGAAAGGGTTCCTTGTGGATAATGCGATTTCGGCAACTTGGTACGATCTTCCTAAAGAGGGAAGAGAGGATTATCTTTCTTGGTTGCATGAGGTACACATCCCAAAAGTTTTAAAACGAAATGGTTATTTATGGGCGACACATATTAGGAATGTCTGGGATGAAGAGAGGGAAAAAGAAAAAGAAAGAATTTTGGTACATACAGATGACCCCCGTGTTCCCGATGGAAATGATTATTTAATCCTTTTTGGTGCTGAAATGCCTATTGCATTTGTTGATCCTTCTTCTTCTCAATTAAAAGAGACTCGATCTAAAGAAGAAAATGAGATGTTAAGCCTAAGGATTGGAGAACGATCTTGTATTTTTATGGTACAAGACCGAATAGAGGGAATGGAATCTTCCTCAAGAAGTCCAGGTATCACTCCTGGGCCTGCGATACAGATTGGGACATTTAATGTAAATTCACTTAAGAACGAAGAAGAACTTAGTTCATGGTATGCACAAGTTCGCATGCCACGTCTTAAGAAAATGGAAGGGTGTGTAGGTGCGCGGTTGCTTGTTTCTGTTTCAGGTTGGCCTAAACATGGGATAATGTATGAATGGACAAGTGTGAAATCTCTTTTGAAAAACTTTCATACAGAAACTATTGAACGTTCTCGAAATGCCGTAAAAAGTTTGATCCATTCCCCAGGTTCTCCTACACTCGGTGAAAGAATTTGGCCTCTCTCCCAATAAAATTTCTAGTAAATTTATAGATTTTTTCAACGTTTTCCTTGTGGTCAATCTATAAATATTTTATGGTCTCTAGTATAAATTAATAGATATAAATTTTTGGGCCTATAAATTAGTTGTAATTTCTTACTTTTTAATTAGGGTCTTTTTAATGAACAAAAAAGATTTGACAGTCGGAATAATCTTTTTTTTATTCAGTTTGATTTATTTTTTTTATTTGATTCCTACTCAGATAATATCTTCTTTCTCTCAAACTGAGTTTGCTGGACGTATTTTTCTACCTGAAACTTTTCCTCAAATTACAATTTGTATTTTCGGATTTGTTAGCCTACTTTTGGTAGCGGACACTCTTAGAAATAAAGTAGAGGTGACACCTACTCTTTCTTCGAGTAAAAGACCTTTTTTTCAATCAGTCATCGTTTTTTTAGCTTCTATGGTTTACGTATATCTTTTGGAGTGGCTAGGTTTTCACTTAAGTTCTCCTTTTTTCTTGGCTTTTTTAATATTTTTTTATGGAACAAGGAATTGGAGAATAATAGTTCCAGTTGCTCTTCTTGTCCCAATCTCAATAGAACGTTTTTTTTGGATTTCCTTTAAAGTAATGCTTCCTGAAGGTGAGTTGATTAATCAATTGTTAGGGTACATAAAAGGATAATTTTGATGGAACAGATTTTTGATGCAATAGTACAAGCTATAACTCTTCAAGCTCTTGGTATGGTTGCTCTTGGAGTTTTTGCAGGTATTACAGTGGGTGCTATACCTGGATTAACAAGTGTAATGGCTATCGCTGTTTTAGTCCCTTTTTCTTTTTTTATGACGCCGATTAATGGAATACCTTTTCTTTTAGGAATTCATAAAGGAGCACTTTTTGGCGGTTCAATACCTGCAATTTTGATAAATACTCCAGGCACAGCAGCAGCTGCTGCTACTACTCTAGATGGTTATCCTTTAGCTCAAAAAGGTGAGGCAAAGAGCGCTATTCAAATGGCACTTTATTCCTCTACCTTAGGAGATACTTTTAGTGATATTGTTTTAATTTTAGCTGCATTTCCTCTTGCAGCAGTCGCATTGTTATTCGGTCCCACAGAATTCTTTGCATTGATGGTTCTTGGTCTAACTATTATTTCAGCAGTTACAGGATCTTCAGTTTTAAAGGGCCTTCTTTCTATGCTCATAGGAATTTTGATTGGTCTTGTTGGCCAGGATATTATTTCGGGTTCTGAACGTTTTACATTTGGAATTGCAAATATAGCAGATAGTGTTGGAATAGTTCCGATGTTGATCGGACTTTTTGCTATTAGTGAAGTTTTGATTCAGTCTGAGAAAAAAATTATTGAACTTGCTAATCCGCCAGAATCTTCTCACTTGAAAGGGGGAAGATCACTAAAGTGGATTGAATTATTTCAAGCAAAATGGGCAATACTTCGTTCGTCTTGTATTGGAACTGCTATTGGAGCGATACCTGGAACAGGCGCCGCAATTGCCACATTTATTAGTTACGCTCTCGCTAAACGTTCGTCGAAACGTCCTGAAGAATATGGAAAGGGGAGTTATGAAGGAGTTGCTGCTGCAGAAGCATCGAACAGTGCAGTTGCCGGGGCAGATTTAATTCCGACTTTGACTTTTGGTATTCCAGGAAGTGCTTCAGCAGCAATTCTTATGGGTGCATTTATGGCGCAGGGATTACGTCCTGGTCCTGAACTTTTTGAAGAACAAGCTTCAACTATGTATGGTATTTTTGCTCTTCTTCTGGTTGGAAATCCTATTATGCTTCTTCAAGGGAAACTTCTTACTGGATTGTTTGCGAGGTTAGTAACCATTCGAAAATCAGTTTTGGTCCCAATAATTCTTTTGCTTTGTGTAGTAGGTGGCTTCATTTATCAGAACAATATTGAGGATGTAAAACTTGCCTTATTTTTTGGTATTTGTGGATATGGTCTTCGTAAGTTAAAATTCCCTCTTGCTCCTCTTGTTATTGCATTTATTCTTACTGAAACTGCCGAAGAGTCTATGAAGCAAGCTTTATTACTCTCCGATGGTGATTATTTCGTATTTTTAACTAAAATGGCTGGAGGTTTTCCTGTCTCAGGATTTTTAATTTTACTTAGTGTTTTCTTATTAGGGATGGCTATTTGGAAGAAGCCATGGGCTGAAGCTGAATAAGCCAAATTTGCTTACCATTCATAAGGAGAAAGGTATGTATAAGAGTAAGGTTTTTGTTTATTTAAGCGTACTAGTTCTTGCTGTTTTTTTCACAATAGTAGGAAGCGCAGATGCTAAGTATCCAAATAAGCCAATTAAGGTTATTTTGGCAACTGGTGCAGGAGGTTCACACGATATGCATTGTCGTGCTGTAGCAAGTGTTATTCACGAACATCTAGGACAACCTTTCTTGTGTACTGTTCGAGGTGGTGGTGGTGGAAAGATTGGTATGACTGCACTTAAACGTTCTAAGCCTGATGGATATACTATAGCACTTGGTTCTGGTTCACATTTTGCAATCGCTCCTCATGCAAGAAATATGGGTTTTGATCCAAAAACTGATTTCATTCCATTCTTCCAAGTAAATTACGCTCCATTCTTACTTGTTGTCAGATCAGAAAAACCATGGAAAAATTTACAGGATCTTCTTGATGATGCTAAAAAGAGACCGGGAAAGATTTCCATTTCCTCAAATGGTGCATGGGGTTCAAGTCACTTAGGGATCTTACAGATGATGAGAGCTAAAAATGTTAAATTTAAACATGTTCCCTTTAGAGGTGGAGGTAAGGCATGGCAGGCAATGTGGGGTGGTCATGTAGACGCAGGTTGGGCTAATGTGACAACTGGTGGAACTTTAAGTAGAGTTAAAAGAGGACAGTTGAGACTACTTGCTACCGCTTCCGAAGAACGAATGAAGGAATTTGGAAAGAAATATCCTACTTTTAGAGAATTAGGTGTAGATTATATTTATAAGTCTTGGAGAGTATTTATGGCTCCTAAAGGAACACCTAATGATCGAATTGAAGTTTTAAAGACTGCTTTACACAAAGCAGCTAAAAGTAAGACTCTGAAAAAATTGATTAAACGTTTTGGTGAAAGTCTTGCGCCATTATCTGGCCCAGAGTTGAGAAAAGCATATGATAGTGAAATTGATTTTTATGGAAATCTATTTAAGAAAATGGGTTATAAGAAAAAGAAATAAATAGAAACTTTTTTTCGAAATAATTTTGGGGCGGGATTTATTCTCGCCCCATTTAATTTTTAGAGTAAGTTTTCGACCATTCCTTTAGGAATCATACTAAATTTCTATAAAAAAATTTAAAAATTACTATTAGTGTTGAATAAAACTACTTTTTTATTTAGTGTGCCCTGTTAATTTTTTGAAACAGTTGTTTTTTTAGGTTAGAATCGTGAAAAAGTTAAAATTAAACAAAAATAATCTTAACTTTTTGAAATATTGATTTAAAAGATATTAAAATTGTGCGAGGGTGGCGGAATTGGTAGACGCGCTGGATTTAGGATCCAGTGCCTTCGGGCGTGGGGGTTCGAGTCCCCCCCTTCGTACCATTTATATTTTACTTTAATTCTCTTTGAGTAATAATTCGTATTTTGGGGAAAATTGATGTCAGAAATAACAATAAGTGATGTTAGTGATTGTACAAAGAAGCTTGAAGCAGGAATACCAAAAGAAGAAGTGTCAAATGCCATTGAAAAGGCTTTTTTAAATTTATCTGGAAGAGCAAATATAAAAGGGTTTAGAAAAGGAAAAGTGCCGAGAAAGGTATTGGAAAGATACTATGGTGAAGAACTGAGAACAGAAGTGTACACAAATTTAATTTCTGATTCGTACACTAATATTTTGAGTGAAAAAGGGATGAGGCCAGTTGGAGAACCTAATATTACTGATATAAATATGAACAATGATTCTGAAGAATTGACTTATAAAGCTACTTTAGAAGTTATTCCTCCTATTGATTTAAAAGATTACAAAGGAATTGAAGTTAGTATTCATAGTCATCCTGTTACTGACGAATTAATTGATGAAAATATCAAGCGCTTATTGTATCAATCCGCAACTTATGAAGATGTAAACAGGAATGCAGAATCTGGTGATTATGTTGTTTTTGATATAGAAGCATTTAGAGATGGAGAATCTGTTCCTGGTACTAAAGGTGAAAATCAATCCCTTATTTTAGGTGAAACACAGAATGAGAAACTTTTAGATGAATCTGTACTTGGAATGAAGGCAGGTGAAGAAAAAGAAGTAGATTTCCAGCCTCCCGGAAGTAATAGTGAAGATGCAGAGCAACAGAAATTTATTTTTAAAATAAATTTAAAAAGTGTTAAAAAAGCAAATTTACCTTCTTTAGATGATGACTTTGTAAATTCTCTTGGTAGTGAAATGAAGACTGTGGATGACCTTAAAAAGCAGATTGAAAAAGATTTAAATATGTCAGAAGAGCAACAAAACAGACAGCAGGGAATAACAAAATTAATCGAAAAACTTATTGAAATGCATCCATTTGAAGTTCCACCCAGCTTAGTTAAAAGTGAGATAGAAGGTAGAATTAGAGAAGTAGAAAGACGTTATAAAACAGAAAACCCTGATGTTCAAATTGGAGAGAATCAAAGAGAGGAAATACGTTCAAAGCTCAAACCTGAAGCGGAGAGAAAAGTCCAAGAATTAATACTTATAAATCGTATTAGGGAAAAAGAAGGAATTAGCGTTGGGCCAGAAGAAATAGATTTACATATTCAAGAAACAGCACAAAGGTATGGTATGGAGGTAGAAAAATTGAAGAAACGTATGGCCATGACTGGTTCTATAGAATCTCTTTTCTCTAATCTTAATTTTAATAAAACAATCAATTGGCTGTATGATGAGGCTAAGATTGAAATTCAAATTCATAATGTCCAAGATCACTCTCATTCTGATGAAAATGAAGAGAACGATCAAATAAAGGAAGGATAAAAAAGTGGCCCTTATACCTATGGTAGTAGAACAAACAAATAGAGGGGAACGTGCTTACGATATTTATAGTCGTCTATTAAAAGAAAGGATTATTTTTCTGGGAACCCCTATAGATGATCAGATTGCAAATCTTGTAACCGCACAGTTGTTACATTTGGAAGCCGAAGAACCTGATCGAGAAATTTCGATTTATATTAACAGCCCTGGTGGTTCTGTTACTGCTGGTTTGGCTATTTATGATACTATGCAGTACATAAATTCACCTGTTTCAACGATATGTGTGGGACAGGCTGCTAGTATGGGAGCTCTTCTGTTAACTGCTGGGTCAACTGGAAAACGATTTGCACTTCCAAACTCTCGTATTTTAATTCATCAGCCATTAGGTGGGGTGCAAGGGCAAGCATCTGATATTGATATTCAAGCACGTGAGATATTAAGGATTCGTGAGAAATTAAATAAAATCTTATCCCAGAAAACAGGACAAACTTTAAAAGCAATAGAAAGAGATACTGATAGAGATAATTTCATGACAGCCGAGGAAGCGAAATCTTATGGAATTGTCGATGAAGTCATAGAATCAAGAACTGATCAGCCATCTACTAGCCCAAAATCGAAATCAGGGAAAAAAGATAAAAATGAGCAATAAGTTTTTTGTAAATTTTAATTAATTTTTAAAAGAGATTGCTAATGTCTAAGTTAACCACTGACTCTTCTGTGCCTAATTGTTCGTTTTGTAATAAAGGTCAGGAAGAAGTTAAAAAAATGATTGCAGGTCCAGATGCTTATATTTGTAATGAATGCGTTGAACTTTGCAATGAAATTTTGACTGAGGATTTTAAGGAAGGTTTGGAAATTGAAAATGCAGATCTTGTGAAACCAAGTGAAATCAAGGAAGTTTTGGATCAGCATGTTATTGGACAAGAGAAAGCAAAGAAAATTTTATCAGTAGCAGTTTATAATCACTACAAAAGAATTGATGCTGAATTAAAAGCCGAAGATGCTGAATTAGACAAGAGTAATATACTTCTAATTGGTCCAACGGGGTCTGGAAAAACTTTGATGGCCAGGACTTTGGCTCGTCTTTTAAATGTTCCTTTTGCTATCGTTGACGCAACTACTTTGACCGAGGCAGGTTATGTTGGAGAAGATGTAGAAAATATCATACTTAAGTTATTACAGTCTGCAGATTTTGATTCCAATAGAGCAGAAAGAGGAATAATCTATATAGATGAAATAGATAAGATTACAAAGAAGAGCGAAAATCCTTCTATAACTCGTGATGTCTCTGGGGAAGGCGTGCAACAAGCACTTCTTAAAATTATAGAGGGTTCAATTGCAAGTGTTCCTCCCCAAGGGGGAAGAAAACACCCTCATCAAGAATTTGTTCAGGTAGATACAACAAATATTCTTTTTATTTGTGCGGGTGCTTTTGTAGGATTGGAAGATATCATACGTAAGAGGGTAGGTAATCAAGGAGTTGGTTTTGAAGCTGACTTAAGAAATGAACAAGAAGTTTCATTAAGTGAAATACTTTCAGATGTTACCCCAGAAGATTTGTTGAAATATGGATTAATTCCCGAATTTATTGGACGATTGCCTGTAGTAGCTTCTTTAAGTGAGCTTAATAAAGAGGCTCTAATTGAAATCTTGGTGAGTCCGAAAAATGCCTTGGTAAAACAGTATAAAAAGTTCTTTGATTTAGAAGGTGTAACCCTTACTTTTACTAAAGAGGCTCTTGATTGTATAGCGTCTCAAGCCCTTTCGCAAAAATCTGGAGCACGTGGTCTGAGATCAATTATTGAGAATATGATGCTAGATACAATGTTTGATTTGCCAAATATGGTAGACGTTAAAGAAGTTTTGATTAACGAAAAAGTAGTGAATTTAGAAGAAAAACCTAATCTAATTTATAAAAGAGCAAGTTAGTTTTTCCAAAATCTTTCTTGAAGGCGCGTAGCTCAGGGGGAGAGCGCTTGCTTGACAGGCAAGAGGTCGGCGGTTCAAAACCGCCCGCGCCTACCACTAATAGTTAGAAAGGATAAAATTAATATATAAAATGTCTAATGATAAGGATAATTCAACTGACAAAATAATTGCTGCTAAGAAAGGCAATGTAGTTGTAGATTTAGATCTCATAACTTCTGACGATGACAATGCAGAATTTATTATGTTGGATTCAGATGAAGGGAATGAAATACTTCGTCATAGTTCAGCTCACATTATGGCACAAGCCGTTCTAGAAATTTTCCCTGAAGCACTCTTTACTATTGGTCCACCAATTGAAAATGGTTTTTACTATGATATTGATTTAGAAAAATCTCTTTCATTAGATGATCTTGTTATTATAGAGAAAAAGATGAAAGAAATTTCGAAAAGGAATTTGAAGTTCGTTAGAGAAGAAATCAGTAGAGACGATGCAATAAAACTTTTTAGAGATTTAGGACAAAGTTATAAAATTGAAATGATCACGGATCTACCCATGGATGAGAAGCTATCTGTTTACAAACAGGGTGATTTTATTGATCTGTGCCGAGGTCCACATGTGCCTTCTACGAAATATTTAAAGTTTTTCAAACTTTTAAATGTTGCTGGTGCTTATTGGCGAGGTGATGAAAATAACAAGATGCTTCAAAGGATTTACGGTACCTCTTTCCCTAGCAAAGAAGAACTTAATGACTATCTAACTTTGTTAGAAGAATCAAAAAAGAGAGACCATAGAGTTCTCGGTAAACAACATAGTTTATTTTTGACAGATGAGATGGCAGGTAGTGGTCTTATTTACTGGCAACCTAAGGGCACAGTGATCAGGAAAACAATTGAAAGATTTTGGGAAGATGAGCATATGCGTAGAGGATATGAGCTAGTTAGTGTACCGCATATTGTTAAAGATCAAATGTTTCATACTTCCGGTCATTATGAGTATTATCGTGAAAATATGTACGTTTTAAATGTTGATTCGAATGAATATGTTTTAAAACCAATGAACTGTCCTGGACATATTCTAATTTATCAACAAGAAATTCATAGCTATAGAGATTTGCCTATCAGATATGCAGAACTTGGAACAGTTTATAGGTATGAAAGAAGCGGAACTCTTCATGGGATGCTTCGAGTTCGTGGATTTACCCAAGATGATGCGCATATTTTTTGTACACCTGAACAAGCGGAAGATGAAGTATTGTCGGTTATAGATTTAGCTCATTTCATGCTTGAAACATTTGGATATAAAAATTTTGTTACCGAACTTTCAGTACATGATAGCAAGGATTTTGGGAAATATGCTGGAGTTTTGGAAGATTGGGAAATAGCTGAGACAGCTCTAATTAACGCACTTGAGAAAAGAAAAATATCTTATAAACGTATTGAAGGTGAAGCAGCATTTTATGGACCAAAAATTGATATAAAAATGCTTGATGCCTTAGGTCGGGGATGGCAGGGACCTACTATACAGTTTGATTTTAATTTACCTAAGCGTTTTGATCTAAATTATGTTGGACAAGATGGTGATCGAAAAAAAGTGGTTATGATACACAGAACAGTTTTGGGTTCTATGGAAAGGTTTGTGGGTGGTTTGATTGAGCAATATTCCGCAGCTTTTCCTACTTGGCTTTCACCTGTACAGGCTCGGGTTATGAGTATAGGAGAGGATCAAAAATCTTATGCTGAAGAAGTATTTTCTGAGTTAAAAAAATCTGGTATTAGAACAGATGTAGACTTTAGAAATGAAAAAATTGGTTATAAGATAAGAGAAGCAGAATCGGATAAAATCCCGTATATGCTTGTAATTGGTAATAAGGAAGAGGAGTCTTCTCATGTTTCTGTTCGTGTTCGTGGACAAGGGAATAAAGGTTCCTTTATAATCAGTGAATTGATTGAAAGAATTACGGAAGATATAAATTTAAAAGTACCTTTACCAAGGATTGATTAAGCATGGTTCAAAGATCTCGTGGAAATGAAAAAAATAGTCGCTCAGGACCTAAGGCGAATTTGGAAATTTCTGCTGCACAGGTTAGAGTTATAGATGAAGATGGAACTCAATTGGGAGAACTTTCTTTAGAGGCTGCAGTTAATGCAGCGGAAGAGAGAGATTTAGATTTAGTTGAAGTTTCACCAAATTCCGATCCACCAGTATGTAAGATAATGGATCTGGGTAGATACAAGTATATTCAACAAAAGAAAGCTCAAGAGGCAAAGAAGAAACAAAAAATTGTAGAAGTTAAAGAGGTAAAACTACGGATAAAAATAGAAGAACATGATTACCAAATAAAGAAAAAACATGCCGAGAGATTTTTAAATGATGGAAATAAGGCAAAAATAACTATCATGTTTAGAGGTAGAGAAGTTACTCATTCTCAATTAGGAAGAAAATTGATAGATAGAATGATTGAGGATCTTGATGAATTTGGTGTAGTTGAACAAGAACCAAATTTGGAAGGCAGAAACATGACTGTTGTGATTGGACCGAAGATTTCAAAAAAAGGCTCTTAAAATTTAAAAAGATAGTAATGAAAGTCGAAGAGGAATTGTAAAATGCCTAAGCTTAAGAGTAATAGGGGAGCAGCTAAAAGATTTAAAGTAACTAGTAGTGGGAAGGTGAAATTTAATCATTCGCATCGTAGACATATTCTTACTAAAAAATCTACTAAACGGAAAAGAGAACTGAGACATAGTTCTATTGCAAATCCTATTGATGAGAAGATGATTAAAAGATTATTGCCATATAGCTGATTTTTGAAAGAATTTGATGTGAATGGTTGCGTTATTTACTACTTGTAGATATATTCGCTGACTTCTTAAGTTTGAGTTTTTAAGTTCTTTTTGGAGTTTTAAATGCCGCGTTCAACTGGAAATGTAGCTAGTCGTGAAAGACATCGGAGAGTTTTGAAGCAGGCAAAAGGTTTTAGAGGTGCTCGATCAAAGCGTTTTAGATCAGCTAGAGAGACTCTTCTGCGATCTATGGCTTATGCAACTAGAGATAGAAAAACTAGGAAAAGAGAATTTAGAAGATTGTGGAATGTAAGAATTAATGCTGCAGCCCGCGAATTTGGTTTGTCTTATAGCAAATTTATTGGTGGACTAAATAAGGCTGGAATTGATGTAAATAGGAAGATTTTAGCCGATTTGGCTGTATCTGACCCATCCTCATTTTCGAAATTGGTAGAGCTAGCTCGGGCAGAAATTTGAAGTTTCTTTTCACATCGAGCTCCTCCTAATTAGGTGGAGCTTTTTTTTATGGGATTCTTTAAATGGAAATTAGTCATTTAGAAAAAATAGGAAAAGAGGTTTTTGATTCATTATCATCGTCCGAAGATATTTCAGATTTAGATGAAGTCCGACTTCGATATCTGGGTCGTAAGGATGGTTTAATAACAAAATTGGCCAAAAACTTAAAATCTATTGATATTGATCAGAGGCGTTTTTTGGGTCCACTCGTAAATAGTTTACGGTCACTAATAGAAGAATTTGTGAAAGAATTCAAAAAAAAAGGAAGAACTTCCGCTATAAAGGTTCTATTGTCTAATGTTGAATTAATAGATGGCAAATCTTATTTATTTAAAAAAATTGAAGTTTCTGTAAATCTTTTGACTGATTCATTTGAGGAAACTCAACCAAAAGAATTCATTGATCTAACAATTCCGGGCAAGAAAATTCCTATTGGCCATAAACACCCGCTTGTTCAAACTTCCGAGGATTTGATCCAAATTTTAACTCGACTTGGTTACAGTGTTGCTGAAGGGCCTGAAGTAGAGCTTGATTATTTTAATTTTGAGGCATTAAATATACCTAAGGATCACCCAGCTAGAGATATGCAAGATACTTTCTATATTTCTGAAGAAGTTCTTCTAAGGACTCATACTTCCCCAGTTCAAATTAGAGTCATGAAATCTCAGAATCCACCCGTAAAAGTTATTGCTCCTGGAAAAGTTTTTCGTTGTGATGCAGATGTAACTCACTCTCCTATGTTCCACCAAATAGAAGGTTTATACGTTGATAAAAATGTTACCTTTTCAGATCTAAAAGGTACAATCGAAACCTTTATTTCTGAAATTTTTGGTCCTGAATTTCGTGTAAGACTTCGACCAAGTTTTTTTCCTTTTACTGAGCCGAGTGCAGAAGTAGACATTGCTTGTGACCATCTTGCGAATGGTAATTGGATGGAAGTTTTAGGTGCCGGTATGGTTGATCCAGCAGTTTTTGAGGCTGTAGGCTATGATCCTGAAGAATGGAGTGGTTTTGCTTGGGGTTTGGGTGTAGAAAGAATCACAATGCTACGCTATGGAATAAGCGATATTAGACTATTTTTTGAAAATGACTTGAGAACAATAAGGCAGTTCTAAATATCCTATTAAAGGATTAAGATCATGTTAATTACCCTAAATTGGTTATCAGAATTTTTAGAATTAGAGAAAAGTGATAACCATTTTGCAGTTCAACTCGCGGAAGAATTGCTTCTATCTGGTCTTGAGACAGAAGTCCCAGAAGTAAAAGAATTAGATTGTGCTAATCTCGTTATTGCCGAAATTATTTCTGTACAGGATCATCCCAATGCTGATCGTCTTAGTTTGTGTATAGTAAATGATGGTTCAAATGAAAGACAGATTATTTGCGGTGCAAAAAACGTTGCCCCTGGTCAGAAAATCATAGTAGCAAATCCCGGATTCGTTTTTCCTGATGGACAAAAGATTAAAAAGGCGAAAATTCGTGGTGTTTCAAGTGATGGAATGATTTGTTCAGAAAAAGAACTCGGTATTGGAGAAGACCAAAGTGGTATTATGGTTCTTACAAAAGATGCACAATTGGGAATATCTCCAAAAGAAGTTCTTGGTTATGGAGATCCAATTTTGGACATATCTATAACTCCAAATAGGTCAGATTGTCTTTCTGTTTTGGGTGTTGCAAGGGAAAGTTCTGCTATTTTGGGGAAAAAATTAAAAATCCCAAAAGTGAGAGTCGAAGATGAACCTATAAATGTTAACAAGACTATTGAAATTGTAAATGTTAAAGATTGTCCTAGATACACAGCAAGAACTGTTTTTAATACAAAAATTGGAGAATCTCCTGATTGGTTAAAAGCACGTTTGAGATCTTCTGGAATGCGTCCGATTAATAATGTAGTAGATATCACTAACTACGTTATGCTTACTTTAGGTCAACCCCTTCATGCATTCGATATGGATAATCTTAAGGGCGATAAAATTTTGATTAGAAGATGGAAACAATCTGATGGACCGTTTCTTGCTTTGGACGGAAAAAAATATGATTTGTCTGATGAAGATCTAATGATATGTGACACAGAAGGACCTATTGCTTTGGCTGGAGTAATTGGTGGTATTCAATCAGAGGTTACTAAGGAAACCAAAAATATTTTATTTGAAAGTGCACATTTTTCTCCTTCTTGCATTAGAAAAACTAGACGTAAGATTGGTTTGAATACTGAGGCCTCATACAGATTTGAAAGGGGAGTTGATCCAAATGGAACCATTTTGGCGGTTAATATGGCTGTTGAATTAGCTCGTCAATTTACAGAGGGAAAAATTTCTGAAACAGTTTTAGACATTTATCCAGTACCTTTTAACCCAGTTGTTATATCTCTTCGTATTGATAGAATTAAAAAACTACTAGGAATTAGTTTTACTCTAGAAGAAATAAAACGATTATTGGAACCCCTTTCTATTAGTTGTTCTGAAATCAAAGAGTCAGTTATTGATTGTGAGGTTCCAACATTTAGGTCAGATATTACACGTGAAATAGACTTAATTGAGGAAATCGCAAGGAGAAAGGGATATAATACTTTTGTTTCTTCACTTCCTAGAACCTCCAAACCCCCAAATCCTACTTCAAAAAGAAGAAGCATAGAAACTGGTCTTAGAGATGCTATGATTCACTCTGGATTTGATGAAGCAATTAACTATAGCTTTGTTAATTCATCGAATCTTGAATTGTTAGGCGCAGATCCTAATAAAATAGTTCCTTTGAAAAATCCTCTTAGTAATGAAATGTCTTCCTTGAGAACTACACTTCTATCAGGATTGCTTCAAAATGTTTCTCTAAATTTAAACCATGGCCAGCGTTCAATAAGACTTTTTGAGATTGGAAAAACTTTTGTAAGAGACGTAAAATTACCCAAAGAATTCCTTGAAATCAATGCAGTTTTGATAGATGCTGATGATCTAGAACTTTGGGATGACGGTACCTCTCCAGGCGGAGATTCTCCATTACCAAAAGACATTTTTACCCTAAAGGGTTCTATAGAAAGAGCATTAGAATTTCTTAATTTTTCGTCCCTAAAATTTGAAAATGTAGTTCCTGATTCTTCCAATCCTTATGAAACTGGTTCGTATGCAAGGATAATTCTAAATAAAGAGGAAATTGGAGAAATAGGATATATAAAAAGAGAATGTCTTCAAAATTATGGAATTGATTATAAATTATGTTCGTTTGAAATAAATTTAGATCTTCTTGCTAAAGAGGATTTTTCTTTAAAAAGAATGGAACAACTTAATCGCTATCCAGCAAGTTATAGAGACTTAGCAATTGTTTTGGATGAAAAAATTCCAAATTCCTCGATTGAAATGGAAATTTCTCGAGCAGCTGGGGATATTTTAAAATCAATCAAATTGTTTGATATTTACCAAGGGGCCAATATCGAAAATATTGATGAAAAGAGTGTTGCTTATTCTCTTGTTTTTAACAATCCAAGTCGAACTCTAACAGACGAAGAAGTTAATGAGGCTTTTGACTCTATCGTATCTAATTTAGGCTCAAAGTATGGTGCTCGCCTTAGATCATAATCCTTGACATTCTATGTGTGCGATCAATACAATGATTAGTATGTTTATTTGAACTGAAAAGGTTTATTTTATGGTTTTGGAAAAAATGGATAATCTTGAGTTAAGCATAAAAAAAATACTTGAAGAAGTAGTCATATTGAGAAGATCAGTGGATGAAATGGGTGTTCTAATTGAAAAGACAAAGACCGATCTAGAAAAAGCGAATAATGAAATTTCATTAAATAGAGAAAAATTACAAGATTTAGAAGCGGAAAATAAGAAACTTAATGATACACAAAAACATGCTACAGAACGTGTAGAAAAAGTACTTTCAAGTTTATGTGTGAATTAGTTGATGGGATGAGTAATGAGTGAGAAGAAACTGACTTTAAAGATTTTTGGACAAGTTTTGAATTTAAAGAGTGATGCTGATCCAGAGTATGCTCAGAAGCTAGCAGATTATGTTGATAAACAAATTATGAAAGTTTCTAGACAGAGCAATGACCCTCTTAAGGTAGTTTTATTGGCATCCATGAATATTGCTAATGATTTTTTTAGTGAACAAAAAAACTTAATTGATAATAATGAAGCAGTATCTCAAAAGGCAGATAAGCTAATTGAATTGATTAAGGAAGCTGTTTAAATTCACGTCTGATTTCTGATCTTTCTTTCTTTTCCCTTTGTAGTTTTTCCCATTAAATTTATTATTAAAGACCCTGTCGTGAACGTGATGGGCGAAAGCATTTGACCCAGTAATTTTTGAAAAGGGAATCCTTCCGTGAGGTGGTGAGTCATTTCCAATTGGATTTGAACCTAAAGCCCCATTTTGGATGCCCACCTGGCCAAGGCTGGGTTCATAGCTTAACTCACACGGCACAATGATGGGGTCGACGGGTTTTCTTTTATTTATGGGATTTAAACTTTGAGTATTTTAAATCTAACACAAAAAAGTGTTTTAAGAAAAAAAATAAAAAAAGTTAGAAGTGAAGTATCTGAAAACAACAGGAGAACCTCTAGTCTTAATTTTTGTAATAGATTGGAAGTGTTTTTAACAATTTTTCAGCTAAGACATATAGCTGTTTTTCATCCAATTCATGAAAATAAGGAGATTGATATTTCTTTAATATGGGATGGTCATAAAGATTCTAATAGAGTTTTTTATTTTCCTAAAGTGAATGGTAAAAGTCTAGATTTTTATTCTGTAAATAATCTCAGAGAAGATTTTTCAGTTGGATATTCGAATATTTTAGAGCCGAATAATTGTGGTGTTAAAGTTGATTCTTCAGTTTTTGATGTAATCTTAATCCCTGGTTTAGCATTTGATTTAAATGGTACTAGATTGGGTTATGGGAAAGGTTTTTACGATAAGTTTTTAAGTATTCTAGATTTGAAAACTATAAGAGTAGGAGTTGGTTTTTCATTTCAGTTTTTTTGGGAACGGAATTTACCATCAAGAGAATGGGATCAACATCTAGATTGGATTATAACCGATAAAGAGTTGATCAGATGTTCTTGTTAATTATAGGAGGTACCAATGTTAACGATACCTAATTTATTGATCATTCTTATTTTTCTAATGGTCTTAAGTTGTTTGATTATTTTTTATCTAATCTTTAATTCAAAAAAAACTCTTACAAAAGTTAGGAATGATTTTGAGGATAAAATAAAGTCAAGAGACCAAGATGCCGAGGAAAGATTAAATCAAAAAATCAAGGATTTAGAAAACGATTATAAAGGACAAATGTTTCAACTTAGAGAGAAATTGGTTGATGAAAACAAAGATAGATTTGATGAATTACAGAAAATTGAAGATCGTTTGACTCAAAGAGAAGAGGTTCTTGATAAAAGAAGACAAAGTCTTGATTCTAAAGATTTTTCAATTGAAAAACGGATTTCACAGATGCAAGAGCGGGAGAATCAGATAGAAGCAAATGAGAAACATTATGCTGAATTAATAGAGGAAGAGAATTTGAAATTAGAAAGGATCTCAGGTTTAACTGCTCAAGATGCGAAAAAAGAATTAATGGAAAAATACGAAGAAGAAGCTAAAAAAGATATACATGAAGAGATTAAAAAATATGAAGAAAAGGTTAAGCAAAATCTAACAATGGAATCACAAAAATTAATTGCAAGTGCTGCCGAAAGATTTTCAAATGATTATGTTGCAGAGAGTTTGGTAAGTGTAGTCTCAATTCCAAGTGAAGAGATGAAGGGTAGAATTATAGGTCGAGAGGGAAGAAACATTCGTGCACTTGAGATGGCAACTGGAGTCGATATCATAGTTGATGATACTCCTGAAGCTGTAGTCGTTTCTGCTTTTGATAAGGTTAGAAGAGAAATAGCAAGATTGTCCCTTGAATACTTGGTTGAAGATGGTCGAATTCATCCAGGTAGAATAGAGGAAGTGGTAAAAAAGACTACTAAAGAAATAGAAAATCTGATTTTACAAGCTGGAAAAGACGCGGTAATTGAACTTTCAATAAAAGATGTTCATCCAGAATTAATTAAATATCTTGGTCGAATGAAATATCGAACAAGCTATAGTCAGAACGCGCTTGAACATTCTAAAGAGGTTGCTCATTTAGCTGGAATTCTTGCAAATGAATTAGGTTTAGACCCTTATATGGCAAAAAGAGCAGGTCTTTTTCATGATATTGGAAAATCTGCTACGCACGAGATAGAAGGGTCTCATGTTGAAATTGGTTATGAAATGGCAAGAAGATTTAAAGAACCTTCACAAGTTCTTAATGCTATTGTATCGCATCATGAAGATGAAGAACCGAATTGTATAGAGTCTGTTTTAGTAAAAGCTGCAGATACACTCTCAGCAGCAAGACCGGGGGCAAGACGTGAAATTGCAGAGAGTTATGTAAAAAGACTAGAGGCCTTAGAGGGTATAGCAAATTCCTTTAAAGGTGTTGAAAAATGTTATGCTCTTCAGGCTGGACGAGAGATAAGAGTGAGTGTTTTGCCAGAAAGTGTTTCAGATTCTCAGGCCGATTTTTTAGCAAGGGATATAGCAAAACGCATTGAATCTGAGCAAACTTACCCAGGAGAGATAATAGTTACTGTTATTCGTGAAACTCGTCACATGGCTACGGCCCATTAATAAGTCGATGAAAATTTTATTTATTGGTGATGTTACTGGAAAAGTTGGTAGGAAGATGGCTGTTGAGAGAGTTCCTCTTTTAAAACAAAAATATTCCGTGGATTTTTGTGTTATTAATGGAGAAAACTCAGCAGGAGGTTTTGGTATAAATATTCAGAACGCAGATCATCTTTTTGAGTGCGGTGCAGATGTAATAACCACTGGGAACCATGTCTGGGATCGAAAAGAAATAAAAGATTTCATGTTTACGGAACCAAGATTACTTCGACCTGCAAATTACCCTGAGTCCAATCCTGGTAGCGGTATATTTATATCTTCGAGTTTTTCTCCTAATATAGTTGTTATCAATCTTATGGGAAGAGTTTTTATGCCTTCCGTTGATTGTCCGTTTAGAAAAGTTGATAAATTATTAGCAAATCTGAAGGAACAGGAATATGTAATCTTTGTTGACTTTCATGGAGAAACTACTAGTGAAAAAGTTGCTATGGGATGGTACCTTGATGGTAAAGTTTCAGCGGTTGTTGGAACTCATACTCATATACAAACTGCAGATAATAAAGTTCTTCCAAAAGGGACTGCTTATATAACTGATGTAGGTATGACAGGTCCCTTTAATTCAGTTATAGGGATGGATACATCTATAGTACTTGAAAAATTTCTTATGGGAATACCTAGAAGATTGGAACCTGCAAAAGGAAATGGACAACTCAATGGTGTTTTAATTGATATTGACTCTATTACTAGAAGGGCTAAATCTATTGAAAGGATTTGTATAATAGAAGAAAAAGAAGAATAGAAATATTTTCTAAGATGTTTTTTGAGTTTTTCTAATCTTTTAATTTTTACTTTTAGAAAGCAAAGTTCTAAAAATGAAGAAATCTGATGATTATATAGGTAATTTTGAAAATACAATGCCTGGTCAATTTCCATTTACCAGAGGAATACGTACAAATATGTACAGAGGAAGATTTTGGACAATGCGTCAATATGCAGGCTTCGGTTCCGCATCAGAAAGTAATAAAAGGTATAAATATTTGTTATCCAAGGGACAAATGGGAATTTCAGTTGCATTTGACTTACCTACTCAGATTGGTTACGACGCGGATAATCATTTATCTGAAGGAGAGGTTGGACGTGTAGGAGTATCTATATCTTCAATTGATGATATGGATTTGTTGTTCAAGGATATTCCTCTTGATAAAATTTCTACTTCTATGACCATAAATTCTACAGCTGCAATCTTGTTATGCTTTTACATAGCTATAGCAGAAAAAAGGGGTTTTGAGATAAGTAATTTAAGAGGCACAATTCAAAACGATGCTCTCAAAGAATATATTGCCCGTGGGACTTATATATACCCTTTAGAAAATAGTCTGAGACTTATATCTGATTCGATTTCTTTTTGTAGTAAAGAAATGCCCAAATGGAATCCAATTTCTATAAGCGGGTATCATATTCGAGAGGCTGGTTCTAATGCTATACAAGAAATTGCATTTACATTATCGAATGCTATAACTTATGTTGAATCCGCTATAGATGCTGGAATGAATGCTGATGTTATAGGCAAACGAATTTCATTTTTTATGAATGTACATAATAATTTCTTAGAAGAAATTGCAAAATTTAGAGCCTCAAGAACACTTTGGGCTAAAATAATGAAAGAAAGATTTGGAAGTAAAGATGAAGAGTCATGTAAATTTCGTTTCCATGCACAGACTGCAGGGAGTTCCTTGGTAGCTCAACAACCAAAAAACAATATAATTAGAACTTCATACCAAGCTTTAGCCGCCGTTTTGGGGGGAACTCAGTCTTTACATACAAATTCTTGGGATGAAGCACTTTCTCTTCCAACAGAAGAAACAGCTAGCTTGGCTCTAAGGACTCAACAGATAGTTGCAGAAGAGACTAATATTGCAGCCACAGTAGATCCTTGTGGTGGTGCTTATATTCTTGAGAAAATGACTTTAGAATTGCAAAATGAATCGTTGAGTTTGATTGAAAAAATCGATTCAATGGGTGGGATGGTTGCTTCTATTCAAAATGGATGGGTTCAAAGAGAAATTCAGGAAAGTGCATTTAAATATCAAAAAGAAATCGATAAAGGTAGCATCAAAATTATTGGTCTCAATTGTTTTAATAAAAATGATGATTTTGATGTTCCTTTGACGAAGATAAATCCAGAAATTGAGAAAGAACAAAACCGAAGATTAAGAAGTCTCAAAAAAACAAGAAACAATAAGAAAACAATGGATTCCTTAAAATCTCTTTCTGATGCAGCAAAAAATGATGATAATTTAATACCTTATATTTTGAATGCCGCGAAATCTCATGCTACTTTAGGTGAAATCTCTGATGAACTTAGAAATGTTTTTGGTTTATTTAAAGAACAGGTTGTTGTTTAAAATGGCAGTTTCTATTTTGGATAGGCGCAGATGTTATGACAGGTAATCAAATACGTTCGGCTTTTTTGGATTTTTTCACGAAAAAAAATCATCAATTAGTAAAGAGTTCTTCTCTGATCCCATTAAGTGATCCGACTCTTTTATTTACTAATGCTGGAATGGTTCAATTTAAAGATGTTTTCACTGGATTAGACAAAAGAAACTACAAAAGAGCCACCTCCTCCCAAAAATGCCTTCGTGTTAGTGGCAAACATAATGATTTGGAGAATGTAGGAAGGACAGCTCGTCACCATACTTTTTTCGAGATGTTAGGTAATTTTTCTTTTGGAGATTACTTCAAGGAATCTGCTATTGAATTTGCATGGGAGTTTTTGGTAAATGAAATTGGTCTCGATAGTGAAAGAATCTGGGTAACTGTTTTTCTAGAGGATGATGAGGCTGAGGAAATTTGGTCTAAAAGAATAGGAGTTCCTTCGAATCGTATTGTGAGGATGGGAGAAAAAGATAATTTTTGGTCGATGGGTGATACAGGACCTTGTGGTCCCTGTTCAGAGTTAATTTTTGATCAAGGACCAGAACTTAACGGTTCTCCTCCAGGTGTAAATGATGATGATGATGGGGATCGATTCTTAGAATTATGGAATCTAGTTTTCATGCAATATGATCGTGATTCTGGAGGAAATTTGAATTTATTGCCAAAGCCTTCCGTTGATACTGGAATGGGTCTGGAACGTCTTGTATCTGTCTTACAGAATCAAAACAGTAATTTTCATACTGATTTATTAATGCCAGTGATAAAATTTTGTGAAAATAAAACTGGGATATCTTATCAACAAAGTGAAAATGACATAGATGTTTCTTTTAGAGTTATTGCAGATCATAGTAGAGCTGTAAGTTTTCTGATTTGCGATGGCATCTTACCCAGTAATGAAGGAAGAGGTTATGTTTTGAGAAAAATAGCTCGTCGTGCTATGAGGCACGCTAGAGTACTTGGTATCAAAGACCCTTTCTTATCAGAAACTGCATCCGTTTTGTCTGAAAATATGAGTTCTGCTTATCCAGAGTTACACGATAATCTTAACTTTATTTCTAAAATATCTACTGTTGAAGAAGAAAGATTTTCTAAAACTTTGTCACAGGGGCAACCAAGGATGGATGAATTATGTGAAAAAGCTAAAGAATCTGAAAAGAAAATTATTCCTGGTGAGGATGTTTTTACTCTTCTTGATACTTATGGATATCCTTTAGATTTAGCGATTGAGACATCGTCATCGCATGGATTAGAGATAGATCATAAATCTTTTGATCAGGCTATGAATGGTCAGCGCGAGAGGGCCCGATCTTTTTGGAAAGGTTCGGGAGAACTTGCTGTTGAGGAAATTTGGAAAAAATTAGAGAGTACTGTTGGAGATATTCGTTTTGAAGGATATTCCGAATTTTCTGTTTCGTCCCAAGTGCTTACAATAGTTAAAGATAATATAGAGGTGGAAAAAGCAGAAAGAGGATCGGAAGTGGATGTTTTGATAGATCCTACTCCATTTTATGCTGAATCAGGAGGTCAGGAAGGTGATCAAGGTCGTATAGATTGGGGTTCGGGTTCGGCTATAGTTTTAGATACGAAAAAACCTTCTACCAATTTAAATGTTGTTAAAATTCTTATAGAACGTGGAGAGTTATCTCCAAAAGAAAAGATCATGACAAAAATAGATAATTTAAGAAGGACTAAATTATCCGTCAATCATACTGCTACTCATTTATTACATCATGCTTTAAAAGAAGTGTTGGGAGATCATGTTAAACAGGCGGGTTCTCATTTATCTCCGGATAGGCTGCGTTTTGATTTTACACATTTTTCTTCTCTTTCTCAGCATGAAAAAGAACAAGTTGAAGATATTGTTAATGGTTTCATAACAAAAAACAGAGAAGTTGAAACACAGGAAATGATCTTAGATGACGCACTTTCTATTGGTGCAACTGCATTATTCGGGGAAAGATATGGTGAAAATGTAAGAGTTGTTTCAATTGGGGATTTCAGTAAAGAATTATGTGGAGGTACTCATGTAAGTTCTACTGGGCAGATTGGTCTCTTCAGAATTACTCAAGAGAGCAGTGTTGCATCAGGTGTAAGAAGAATTGAAGCATTGGCAGGAGAATCTGCTTTTTTAAATACAAGGAATGAACAAAAAAAGTTAAATGCAATTCGACAGATTCTGAAATCTTCACCAAATGAAGAAATCAAAAGAGTTGAAGAATTATTGGAACGTTCTAAATATCTTGAAAAAGAATTGAGTTCTATAAGGACTAAAGAATCAACATCTGAGTTAGAGAAACAAATTAAAAATTGTCAAGAAATTGATGGAATTCGATTAGTTGCAGTTCGTCATGATGGAATTGATTCTAAAGAACTAAGAAAGATGATTGATTTCTCGAAATCAAAAATTCAAAGTGGAGTTGTAGTTATTATTTCAGTTTTGGATGAGAAAATATCCATTGCTGCAGGGGTTACAAAAGATATTTTGGATCGTGTCCATGCAGGTAAATTAGTTGGCAAAATTGCGTCTGGTCTTGGAGGAAAAGGTGGAGGGCGTCCTGATTTTGCGCAAGCGGGGGGAGGTAGTGATATAGGTAAAATAGATCAAATTCTTTCAAGTATTTCTACCTTTATTAAGAATGATTCTGAATAAGAGGTTTTTTTGCAACCTGATAAATCAGCAGTTATAAAAACAAAACCTATTTTTCAACGAAAAAAATTATCTTTTCTTGTTATAGCGCATATTGCTAATGATAGTTGTTTTGGGTTTTTATCTCCGATTATCCCTATTTTAAAAGAAATGCTAAATATTCCTCTCTCTTTAGTCGGATTCCTTGGTCCGACTCTTGCAGCTACGGGTGCCCTTGGGCAACCTATCTTTGGAATGATTGCAGACAGATTTCAAAAGAATTGGTTGCTAGCGATAGGTCCCGTTCTAGGTGGATTAATTGCTTTTGCTACGACCGTTAATAGCATCCCGATATTATTTTTATTGCTTTTTATAGCAGGTTTGGGCTCTGCCTGTTTTCATCCCATAGCTTCAGTTAGAGCAGTGCAATTTTCAGGCCAAAGGAAAGGGCTAGGAGTTTCTATCTACATTGCCGGCGGGAGGATGGGAGTTAGTCTTGGTGCTGCCATGGCCACCTTTGTAGTCACAAAATTTGGCGTTGAAAGGCTACCTTATACTTGTATTGTTGTTTTTTTAATTGGATTTTTATTGCTATTTTTAAATTTAGATACGGGACAGGATGTTAAAAAAGAAAAATCTGAGAAAAATCCGATTGATCTAAGATCTCTAGGGACAGTCTTTCGTTCTTTAATGGGACTTTGGTTTATTAATTATTTTCGTACAGTTGTTACTATGTCTATTTCTTTTTATTTGTCAATTTACTTAATAGAAAAGGGAAATTCTTTTGCAGATGGTGGTTTTTCTATTTCTTTCTTTTTGTTTGCCGCTGCGATTGGAGGAATTTGTGGTGGTTATTTTTCAGATCTTTTTGGTCGAAGATTAGTAATAATTCTATCACTTTTAATAGGGACACCATGCTTAGGAATTTCACTTTACTCTGATGATTTTTTTGTTCGATTACTTTTTTTAATTCTTTCAGGAGCAGCTTTTTACTCTCAGATGGGAGTTTCTGTAACATACGCACAGGAAATGATTCCAGAACATGCAGCCTTAGCAAGTAGTTTTATGTTAGGTGTAGTATGGTTTTGTTCAAGTATGACTATGCCATTTATTGGGGTAATTGCAGACTACTTTGGAATACTTACGGTTATGCCTTTTACTTGCATTTTCTTTGGGACTCTTGGGCTTCTCTTAGCTCTAAGGTTACCTAAACTAGAAAACTTTTAACCCTATCTAATTTTCAAATTGCTTTGCACGCATTTTATCAAGTAAATCGGAGAAGGATGATCTATTAAGAATTGATTTGAATTGATCTCTATATGTTTTTATCAAACTAACTCCCTCTATTATTACATCGTATACTAACCAATTCTCTCTTTTCTTATGCATTTTATAATAAACTCTTATAGGTTGATCCTTGGTAATAACCAAAGTTTTTACTTTTGCATAGTTGCCGTCAATTGATTCCTTGACAAATTGAACTGTTTGACCATCATATCTCTCTATTTTTCCTATATATGTAGTTTCTAAAAGGTATTTAAATGAATAGAGAAATTCTTTTTTCTCTTTGTTTGTTCTCTTACGCCAAGCTCTCGATAAAGACCTTTTAGCCATCTCATTAAAGTCAAATCGTTCCTCAAAAATCATTCTTAATCGTTTTCTTCTTTCGGAGGAATTATGGGTGCCCTTTAATGATGGGTTATCTAAGACAAACTTTAAATTATTAATACTTCCTCTTATTTGATTCTTTGGTTGACCAGAAAAGACAATACTCGGAACAGAAAAAACTAGTAGAATAGGAATTAATATTGAAATAAAAGGTAAAGATTTCATTTCTGTCCTTTAATTTTTATACAAAAAATAACTTGGAAACATGTCAAGAAATTATATAAGTTATTTAACTTTTCCAAAAATGAATTTTCCAATTAGTTTCTCAAAATCAAGAGGAGGCTCAGTTTCTCGAATAATTCCTCCTGCATTGATTCTTTTTTCAGCGCCACCTTGACTAATACTTAAATATTTTGCACCTAGAATTCCTTTTGTTCTTATAGAAGCTATTGCGTCTTCAGAAAGCTGAATTGATTTATTTAGCTTTAAAGTTACTAGAGCTTCCTCATCTTTAAGTTCTATTTTTGTAATCTTGCCGATTGGTACTCCGGACATTTCAACCGCAGCGCCATTCCTTAGACCAGTAACACTTTCAAATTTTGCCTTGACTACGTAGGTGTCTGAAACAAAAAAATCCAGTTCTCCTAGATGTACAGAGAGGTAGACCAAGGATGCTATCCCAATCATAAAAAAAACTCCGACAGATAAATCGATTTTACGTTGTTTCAATTTAAACCCCCTTGACTGATTAACGGAAAAACATTGAGGTTAAAAAATAATCACTAATCAAAATAATAACAGACGACATTACAACTGCAGAAGTTGTTGCTTTACTAACTCCCTCGGCTCCGTGCCCACAGTTATAACCTTTATAGGTGCATATCCATACTACTAAAAGACCAAATGCAAGAGATTTCCAAAAACCACCCATCAAATCACTCATCTCAACTTTTGAGGCCATTTCACCAAAATAAACTCCCGAATTCAATCCTAATAACTTCACCCCAACTAAGTATCCACCAAAAATTCCAATCAAATTGAACATTGCGGTTAGAAGCGGAAAAACTAAGACTCCAGAAAGAATTCTTGGTAAAACTAGTTGTTTAAGTGGTTCCACAGCCATGCTTTTTAGAGCGTCAACCTGTTCTGTAATAACCATGATTCCAATTTCGGCTGCCATAGCAGAACCAGCTCTTCCAGTTACTACTAGAGCAGTAAGAACTGGCCCTAATTCTCTTATAAGACTTAGTGCAACTGCAGGACCTAATAGGCTCTCAGAACCAAATTTTTGGAGTGTATAAAACCCCTGAAGTGCTAAAACCATTCCAGTAAAAAGACCTGTTAGCATAACAATTAGAACTGAACCGAAACCAATATCATAAATTTGTTTAATAAAAAGTCGTGTCTTAAATTTGGAACGAAATAGAAACGAAATCACCAAAAAAAGAAAAATTACTGAATTGCCAGTTTTTTCAATGATATAAATGGATTTATTGCCTATTTTTTCTATTAAATGAATTAATTGCAAATTTATTTTCAATCCTATGTTAGTCTCGAAGTAGCTTCAACAAAAGAAAATCTAGATATTTTAAAAACCCATAAAATAAAAATGAGGCTGAAAAAAAACAAACACTAGTGTATCTTTGTAATATGTTTAAGGGCAACTTTGTATATCTTACTTATGAGTTTTTAAAAAGAGTTATGAATAAGGGATTATATGCAAGATCAAAAAGAAACAAATCAGATTCTACATTATTTTAAATTTGGATTAAATGCATTTTTTGATAGTTTCAATCAAACAACTTTGGTGGTGGTTTCGATTACTTTGCCAATTGCGATAGTAGCATATTCCATTCAGCCAGAGATTGCATCTATTGTTAGAGACAGATCGGATATTTCTCTTTTTTTAATCTGTAAATGGCTTTTTTCTCAAGTGATATTAAGAGTAGTTTCGGTTTATATTTTTATACTTGTAATTCTAAGATTAGAATTACAAAGGAAAGGAGAGGAAATTTTCTGGGATTTCTCGTTAAGTTTTACTTGTCTTAAAAAGGTGGTTTTAGTTGATTTTGCGTATTATTTTGGGTTGCAAATTTTTATAGTTTTAGTACTTATTTTTGTTAATCTTCTTGTAGCTTCTCTTTTGGGAATCAGCGGTTTCACTTTACTCCTTTCGTTCTCTTTAGTTATTTTTGCTGCGATCGTACCTTTTATTCGCTTTTATTTTTGTACATTTTACGTATTGTTAAAGCAGACAAATCTGAAGAATTCTTTTGAACAAGCTAAACTTTTATCTAAAAATTCCGAACTTAAAATATTTAAGCTAGTTGTCGTTTATTATATTTTTACTGTTTTCTTATTGTTATTCCTCTCTTCAATTATTGGCTCTTCTTTTTTCTCACAAATAATTCTGCATACCTTAATCTCAGTTCTTTTTGTCCCATACTGCTATGCTGGTTATTCTCTTTTCTTTGATTTAGCAGAAGAGAAGTCTGTGGGTACTAAAGATTAATCTCGAAACAAAGACCGTCATAAGCCATTTTTATATTATTAGGAAGATTTCTATTGGTCTCCTCATACTCGAGTTCATAATTTGTATGAGTAAAATAGGTTTTTTCAGGAGAGAGAAATTCTGAGATTTCAACAGCTTGGTCTACCGTAAGATGAGATGGATGTGGTCTATGGCGAAGAGCATCAATAATTAGAGTTTTGACACCTTTCATTTTTTCTAAAGAAGATTGAGGGATACTACTGCAATCAGTTGCATATACAAAATCACCTATTCGTATTCCCATCACTTTTGTTCCTGCATGGTCTAGTTCTATTGGTATTATACTAAAATTTGCAGCTTCAAAGAGTTCATCGTTAATTTGATTTAAAGTTAAACGAGGCTTGAATCCTTTGTGTTGATTATTTTCCCCGAATATATATTCAAAATTTTGTCTAAGTACCTTAAGCGTATTGTCATATGCATAGCATGGGATAGTTTTTTTCATAATCATATTGAAAACTCTTAAGTCGTCTATCCCAAAGGTATGATCTGCGTGGAAATGTGTGTAAATAACTGCGTCAATCTTCTTTAGATTGTGCTCTAAAGCCTGTTGTCTTAAATCAGGACTTGTATCTACAAGAAGGGTAGATACATCTGTTTGTATTACAATACTTGGTCGTAATCTTTTATTACGGGGATTGTCAGAAAGACAAACCGGATCATCACAACCTATTGCAGGCACACCGGTTGAGGTCCCACAACCTAGAACTATAACTTTGGCAATTTTATTTATCATATTTATAAATGGTATTAATTAATTTTTTCATTTCATATTCGCTAATATTATATATTAAATTTATTAATTGAAAGTTTCCGCGATCTTTTGTGAATATTTTTTCTTTTGCATCAATTTTTCAGGAAAGTTTTATAAGATGGAAAACAGAATATATGAACAAAGTGAAAAATTAATTTTGGCCAAAAAGTATCAAAATGAAAAGGTGTTTTTGTCGTTGATTTCATCGTTAGTTTTATTTTTTTATACACTTCTTTTTGTTCTTTTTTTTCTTAAACAAGATGAAAATCTTTTCGAACTTGGTCCTTTTTCTTCTGGTGCATGCTACTTTGCTATTTATTTTGTTTTGAGAACATTTTTAAGTTTTCCTTTTGAAATTAAACAAAGTTTCAAATTACCTAGGAAAATTGGGATTTCTAATGAAACTTTTTTTCTTTGGTTTATTAATCAGATTAAGTCTTTTATTTTAGTTTTATTATTTGGTTCGCTTGCAAGTGGGGTTCTTTTAGTTTGTATTCAAGAAACCCCTGATTACTGGTGGTTATTTTTTTCAATCTTGATTTCTTGTTTTTTTGTTTTTATCTTTTTGTTTGGACAAACAATAATTGCTCCTTTGTTCTTTAATTTTGAAAAATTGTCTGATACAAAAATTGAAAATTTATTATTGACCTTACAAAAAAAAGTTGGATTTAAAGGTCAAAATTATATTTGGGTGATGAAGACTAAAAAGCATGGGGATTATGCGAATGCATTCGTTTCTGGGTTTGGTCCTACTCGTAAAATAGTAATTACTGAAAACATACTAGAATATGATCCTGAAGAAATTGAATGTATTGTAGCTCATGAACTTGCACATCAATTTTTTTCACACAATTTATTTTTTTGTATCTATAAGATAATAAGTTTTGTAGCTTTTGTTTATTTTTTTAAACTTTTATTAAGTACAGAGTTCTTTTATTTTTATAGCAATGGAGCAGATATTTCTTCTGCAAATACTGTCGGAATTTTTCTAGTTTTTTTTTCGGTGTTAAATTTCTTGATTTCACCAATGTTGTTGAGAGTTTCTAGAGAGATCGAATTTGCTTGTGATTATTTTGCATTTAAGCATGTCTCGCGACCAAAGTATTTAATCACGATTTTGAAAAAGATTTGTGTTAGAAACTATTGCGATCCAAGTCCATCATTGTTTTTAAAAATTTTCTTTTATACTCATCCCCCTTTTTCAGAAAGAATTAATCGTTTGACTTCTTTGCAAGATTAATTTTTTTGATAATTAAATTTAATTTCTTTTTTAAAGTATTTCTCTATTATCGGGACAACTCTTTTTTTGATAATCAATTTTTGAAAAATCAAACTTTTACTTTTTTCACTAATATCTAATATTTTGTATTTCTTCTTTTTCATTTTGAGAGATTTAACGAGTTCATTATGTTGTTCTAATTCGTAATTCTTTCCTCTAATATTTCTTATAATGAAGATAGGGGCTTGATTTTTGTCTATTTCATGTAAAGAAGAACGAAAAATTGTTTTGTATTCTTTGTCTAATAAAAATTTTTTCAGTCTGATTTTTATATTTTCAGGACTTTTCTTTATAATTTTTTGGGGTTCAAAAATCCCATTTTCTAAAATAAGTAGTTCAACGTTAGAAACTTTGCTTGCCGCGATAATGGCAGCATTAGCTCCAAATCCATTGGCATAAAGAAAAATAATTTTTTTTTGATTGTTATTAATTTTAACTAAATAATTAATAGCTTTTTTTATAGATTCTACACTTTTCATTCCTCCAAAATCATGAGGACCTGTAGAATTTCCAATGCCAGGTAGAGAAATGCTCATAGCGATAATCGGATAACCTATTAATGAGAGTAATTCTTTTGTATTTTTCTGATTGTCTCTATCAGAAGACTGAATCATCAAAAGGGATGGATAAGGATTATTGTCAGAGGGCCAAGTAATAGAGGACTCCACTGACCCATATTTTGTACTTAAGAACCATTCTTTAATGTTTTGTTTCTCTGAGATCTGTGTTTGTAAACTAGAGTAACTACAGTTTACAAGAAACAGTAGCAAAGCAGAGATCAAAAATAAAAATTTCTTGTTGTACATAAACAATGGATAAAAACCTTGTTAAATAGAAAGAGTATAATTTTTTTTATTTTATCTGATAGTATCAATTATCATGCAAATTTTTATAGCGATTAAATTGTATAAAACTTTTTAGTCTTAGAAAAATTTATTTTTTTGGATTACTTTCTTTATGAAAAGACCGATTCTATCAAATAGAAGAAACATCGGAATTATTTCTCACATTGATGCAGGTAAAACTACAACAACAGAGCGAATGTTGTTTTGCTCTGGTGCAGTTCATAGGATTGGTAAAGTGGATGAAGGCACGGCCACTACCGATTGGATGATACAAGAGAAAGAACGTGGAATCTCCATTACTTCTGCTGCGATTTCATGTATTTGGACAGGTCATGAAATTAATATAATTGATACCCCTGGACATGTTGATTTCACTGTTGAGGTTGAAAGGAGTTTGAGAGTTCTCGATGGTGCAATTGCCATCTTTAGTTGTGTTGAGGGCGTAGAAGCGCAGAGTGAAACGGTTTGGGCTCAAGCAGATAAATTTAAAGTGCCTCGGATTGTATATATAAACAAGATAGATAGGATTGGAGCAGATTTCTTAAGAACGTTAGAAATGGTCAAACAAAAATTTTCAAAAAAATTTGTGTTAATGCAATTCCCAGATGGAGAAGCCGATGATTTTCGGGGGCAAATAGACATTCTTAATAATCAGATTATCTCTTGGGAAAGTAATGAAATTCAGAAAATTAAATATAGACCTATTGATGAAGAATTGAAAGAAAAAGTTTTTGAATTAAGAAATGAAATAATTGAAGTCGCGTCAGATTATAATGAAGCTATTTTAGAAAATTATCTTGAAGGGAAAGATGTTGAAAATCATTCAATAGAGGTAGCGATTAAAAAGGGAGTGATCGCTAATGAAGTAGTTCCAGTTTTTGTAGGTTCCTCACTAAAAAGTTTGGGGATTCAACCACTATTGGATGGTATCGTGAAATTTCTTCCATCACCAGAAGAAATACCTCCAGTTATAGGTATTGTTCCAGAAGAGGACGAGTTGTCAGAAGCAGTTCGTTTATCTTCGATTGAAGAACCTTTCTCGGCATTAGTTTTTAAAGTTGCATTACACGAAAATCGTCGCCTTAGTTTTATCCGTGTTTATAGTGGTCAGGCAAAAGTTGGGGATCTGGTTTGGAATCCGACAAGAAGAAAAAAAGAAAAATTTTCTAGAATTTTTAGAATGTATTCAGACAAACGAGAGAGAGTAGAGGAAATAGGTCCTGGTGATATTATTGCAGTTTTAGGGTTAAAAGAGACTCTCACAGGAGATACGCTTTGTGATTTAAATTCTCCTGTTTCTTTTGAATCTATTTCCCCGCCTGAACCTGTGATTTCAATAGCAGTTGAACCAAAAGAGACTATTGATTTAGAGAAACTTCACGAATCTCTTAAGAAATTAATGTTAGAGGATCCAACTTTTATTGTTGAATCAGAAAACGAATCTGGTCAGATAGTTATGAGTGGAATGGGGGAATTACATTTAGATGTTCTGAGTAGAAGATTAATTGATGAATTTGGTCTTCAAATACGAGTTGGTGAACCGAGGGTCGTTTTTAGAGAAACACTTTGTAGCATAGCGGATGATGAATGTGTATTTAATAAAATTATCGGAGGAAAAACACAATACGCAAAATTACATATTAGAGTTGAGCCAACACCAGGAAAAGGTATTCAAATTAATTTCGAGAATGATGTCTCCTTGATTCCAGAAGGTATTGTTAATGCAACGGAAGAGGCTATCAGATCTTCATGTTCAGGCGGAATACTCGCAGGATATCCATTAATTGACATAAAAGTTGACATTCTCGATATGGAATATATTCCAGAAAAGAGCAGTGAATTTGCTTTTTCTGCAGCTGCATCTCTTTCTTTTAATAATGCTTGTAATAATGCATCGGGACAACTTCTTGAACCAATTATGAAAGTAGAAGTTGCAACTTTAGAAGAACACTTAGGTGGTGTGATTAGTGAATTAAATACTAGAAATGGGAATGTTTCTGATATAAAGGATGGTCTAGGTGAAGGTCACTTTAAAATTATAGAAGTTACTGTTCCACTAAGACAGATGTTTGGATTTACAACAGTTCTTCGTTCTTTAACTCAAGGGCGCGGGTCATTTGTAATGACATTTTTTAATTTCTCCCCTTGTGATGTGAGTCTATAGCATAATAAGTTCTGACTGTGTTTCCTATTATTTTTAATTAGAACTGATGTTTTTTCTCGAAAGAAAGAAAAAATCCTGTGACTGATAATTTATTATCTGTTTTTTATGCTCTAACTACTGCAGTTGGCGCAGCGACTTTTAGTCTTATAGTTAGAAGAGCACAAAATCACGGTTCTGCATTTACTGGTGTAGTTATTGGACTAATTGTAAATATTCCGTGGTTATGCTTGGCAACTTTTATATTGTGGCAAGATAGTTGGTGGAATCCGAAAGCCTTTCTTCTATTTGCTTTAAGTGGATTAAGTGGTCCTTCTCTTGGTCGTCTGTTTATGTTTAGAGCTATTCATCAGTTGGGAGTTTCAAGGGCTTCCCCAATGCTTTCGATGAATCCTCTCTTTTCTGCTTTTTTTGCTTTTTTATTTTTAGGAGAGAGACCAGGACCTTATATTTGGCTAGGAACATTACTAGTTGTTGTTGGTGGTGCTACTCTTTCATTGAAAACTAAGAAGGACATAGAGTGGAGGAGAATTTCACTTTTACTGCCAATTATGTCAGTTCTTGGTTTTTCGGTCTCAAATATTTTTAGAAAATTAGGTGTAGACATCGTTCCTTCTCCAATTCTTGGAATAACAATTACTAGTATCTCAGGGTTGTTCTTCCTTTGGTTCTTAAGTTTATTTTCAAGTAAAGAAAATAAACCTGATCTCTCTTGGGGTAGATCGTGGTGGCTATATGGGATGAGTGGTTTAATTAATACTCTCGCATTTTTGAGTCATTATGCTGCACTTGTTTATGGAGATCTGACAGTCGTTTCACCACTTTCGGCCACGGCACCTTTTTTTGCTCTATTTATGAGTTGGCTTCTTCTAAGAGATGTTGAAAGAGTAACGGTTCCAATTTTAATTGGAACCGTTTTCATTGTTTCAGGTGGAATTTTGATTGTTATGAAATTAATCTAGTTCTCTAAAAGGAATTCTTCTATATCTTTCATAGACTCTTCAAAACATTGAATTAAGAAGAAATGACTAGCTTCTTCATAAACCTTTAATTTGCAGTTAGGAATTTTTTCTGCAATTTCTCTAGAAGCATCTGTGGAACATAAGACATCCTGCCCACCTGCCATTACAAGAGTAGGACATTTAACTTCCGGTAGTCTGTCCAATGCATCATGATTTAAACATGCATAAGTTGAATTTGTATAACCATGAATAGGTCTGTCTGTGATCGCTAGACCTTCTTCAAATTTAAGCATTTGTTCTTCATTCTCATTAAAATAAGTAGGAGGGAAAAAACATAAAGATTGAATTTTTGATGCAAGAGCATACCCCTGATTTTTTACAACTTCATTTATATTGTGCAAAATTTGATATCCATACCTATCTAACTTTCCAAATGATGCTGTGATTATCATGCTTCTTGTGCGTTCTGGATAACCGAGTGCAATTTCTTGTGCTACAGCACCACCCATAGATCTTCCAATAATGTGCGCGGGTTCACTAATACCAAGTGCGTCCATTAAACCTATGGTATCTTCAGCAAATTTTGCTGTTGTATATGGATAATCTGGAGCTGAACTCCTTCCTGCCCCGCGGTTGTCATAAGGAATAACTCGAAAGTGAGGTTTGAGTCTTTCTATTTGTGCGTTCCATGCACTGCAATCTCCAGCTAGACCATGAATTAGAATAACGGGTGTTCCTTGACCGTGTTCTTCATAATAAAGCTCTACATCATTGACCTGAATTTTTGGCATCTTTCAATCCTCGTAATTTTGATTTTATACATTTAAATTAAGATATTTATATTTTGAGGCATGTTAGACGATTTATACGATTTGCGAAAGATATTTATCATCAGGATTTCTGAAAATTAGGTGTTATTTTAGATACTTGACTACGTTTTATGATTTACATACGCTTTAAAATATAGAAGATATTTTTATGTTTTTTAACAAATCCGTATTAGTAGTTTTACTCGGGTTTAGATGCCAGTCAACTTTTTTCCGGAGGATTCTTAATGGCAAACAAAAAAATCAAAAGACGTAATATTTTAAAAGCAGGTTTAGGGGCGGCCGCTGTTGGTTCAGGTTTACTTGGGAAAGTAGGAACGGCTTCAGCTGGACCAGAGGAAGATAAAATTATTAGTTCAGCTAAGAGACTACAGCCGGCTGCAATGAATGGAATGATGTGGTCTTTGTATTGGAGAAACTATCCTAAATTAAATAAAGAATATCAAAAAGCAACTGGTAGTTATATGGCAAAAGTGAATGATGTGCCAAATCTTCTTATTCCTCAGCGTGCAATGGCTGAAGCAATAAGTCGTTCAGGAAAGTTTGACATTTTCCATGTTGAATCAATGATGATTCCTTCGCTTGTAGCAGCTGGTCTTGCTGAACCTCTTGATGGTTATATGAAGGATGCCAATTTTGACTTAAAGATGGTGGGGAACTTTGAAAAATTTATGCAGTATAAAGGTGTTACTTATGCTATGCCAACTGACGGTAACGTTTGTCCACATTTTATAAGAAAAGATCTTTTTGATGATCCTGATGAAAGAAAGAAGTTTGCGGATAAACATGGGAAAGAACTAAAATGGCCAGTAACGTTTGAAGATGAGCTTGAAATGGCTAAGTTTTTTCACCGACCAGACAAAGAATTGTATGGCTGGGGTGGTTTAAGAGATAAAGCTAATAGTAGTTTTTGGTTTTGGCAGTATTTATATGCTGCTGGCGGGTTTCCTATTACTGATGATGCAGAGCCTCAATTGACTACTCCTGCTGCGCATTATGCTATTGATACTTTTCTTGCACTTAAACAAGTTTCTCATCCAGAAGCCTCTGCTTGGGGTTCGCCTCAGATGATACCGAGATTAGTTGGTGGAAAAATATTCTCATGTCAGTATTGGGATGGAATAATTGCGAAAATAGAAAGTCCAACTGCTAAATCTCCAACTCGCGGGAAATTTTATTATGGTTTAGTTCCAGGGTCTAAATTTTCAGGAAAGTTGATTCATAGAGCTTTTTCTGCACCGGTAATGGGAATTGTGGTTAATAAATATAGTCCTAGAAAAAGACAGGCAGCGCATTGGGCTCTTTATATGAGCACCTTAAAAAATAGCACAAGTGTTGTTGGTCACCCAACTATGACTTTCCACGATCCATGGCATCCTGGACATATGAATGCTAAAAGTACGCTAGACGTATACACTAAACAGGGGATGAAGGCAGTACATGATTGTCTACAAGTGACCACTCCACCTCCTTATTTGACTGGATATCATGAATTTAAAGAAGCAGTGGACAAGAATCTCTCTGAAGCTTATAACGGCCAAAAATCTGGGAAACAAGCTCTACAAGATATGCAATCCCGTTGGTCAAAAATTGTTCGTAAGATAGGAAAACGAACAATTAAAAAGGAAATTCCTTATTACAAAGGAATGATGCCTAAGGTTAATGTTCCATCATAATCTGATGCATTAATTCTTGACTAGTTTTTTCTGTTGAATATGTGTACTTGGCTTAAACCAGGTACACATATCACAGATAATATAAAGAATCTAAAATGGCACAATCAATTCCAGGTCAGGCAAGTGATCTTCAAAAAATTTCTAGTCGTTCCTCAGGAATAAGACTTTTTAAGTGGACACTTTTAAGTCCTTTAGTTTGCCTCGCTCTTTTTTTGTTGCCTGTTTTTATTCTTCAGCTATATTTTGCGTTTCATTCGTGGACAATTTATCTTTCAAGTTGGTCCGCTGCAGAATACGTAGGCATTGAGCTTTTTCAAGAGGCACTCCAAGATAAGCGTTTTTTTTGGGCTGTTGCAAGATCTCTGCTTTTTGCGAGTTTATCGACCATAGGATGTTTCGTCTTTGGTTTGATTCTTGCACTTTTAATGTATAGGCCTTTTCGCGGACATGGGTTCTTTTATATAGTTTTCATTCTACCTATGTTAACCGTGCCTATAGTAATCGCCTACACTTGTGACATGCTTCTTTATAGAGCTGGACCTATCAATGGTTTTTTAAGTACGATTTTTGGAACTGAGATGAGATTTACTTGGCTTTCTAATCCTGATTTTGCAATTTTTACAGTTGTCATGCTAGAAATATGGAATTGGACTCCCTTTACATTTATTATATTAATCGCAGGTTTATCTTCTATACCAAAAGAACCTTTGGAGGCGGCTCGTATACTTGGAGCTAATCGTCTTAAAATCTTTATGGAAATCCAATTGCCACTTTTAAGACCAGTGATCTTTTTGGCCTTAATTCTTAGATTTCTTGAAGCAATGGCTGAATTTCCAAAAACTTGGGGTTTACTTCAAGGAGGACCAGGCTCAGCTACAGAAACAATTCCTATTTATCTGTATCTGATAACATGGCAGTTTTTTGATATTTCCAAAGCTGCTGCTACTTCATATGTTGTTATGATAATAATGATTTTTGTGATTCTTTTTGCAATTAGAATTCTTAGAAAAGAAAAACAGTCGATGGATACACTTTATTCAGTTCATAGTTCCGGGAGTTAGTATTTAATGATTAAGTACATCAAAAAGTCGAGGTATCCAATATTTCGATATTTTATGTTAGGGATATGGACGTTAATTGCTGGGTTCCCAATCTTTTGGATTGTAGCAACTTCTTTCAAACCCGCACATCAATGGACTTCTTGGCCTGTAGTTTATGTTTCACAAGAGCCAACACTGGAAAATTATCGAGAAGTTTGGGGCATCGGAGAAAAAACAGTTAAGGAGGCAACACAGATTTACGATAAAGCGAAAGATGCCAGACCTGAATCAGTTTCAATGAATAAAGCTTGGAAAGCTTTTGGAAATAGTCTTTTGATAGCCTTGATTTCTACCTCTTTAACAGTTGCTTTTGGAACGATTATCGCTTACGGGGTCTCTCGTTTCCAAATTTTATCTGAAGTTCGGATGTTTCAGTTGCTGATGCTCAGAATGATTCCGCCTATAGTAGTAGCTGCGCCTTTAACTCTGTATTATACGACTCTTAATCTTATGGATAGTGTTACAGGCCTTGTCTTAATCTATTTCATTACAACTCTTCCTTATGCAGTTTGGATGACCAAAAGTTTTATAGATGAAGTGCCAAGAGAGATAGAACAAGCAGCAGAACTGTTAGGGGCTACTAGATGGAGGACAATTGTAGAGGTTGTTTTTCCACTTGTTCGTTCTGGGGTTGTTGCCACATTTATGTTTATTCTTATTCTAACTTGGAGTGAATATTTAATGTCATTTATTCTATCTAAAGTTGATGTAGTGACATTGCCTGTTCAATTAAGTAAATATGAGGGTTCAACTGAAGGTAGGATGTATGGAACGCAATCTGCTCTTGCGGTAGGTATTACATTTCCATTAATGCTAATAGGAATTTTTATTCGTAAACATCTCGTTAGAGGTTTTACTTTTGGAATGGTGAAGAGGTAATCCAATGTCTCAGATAGAATTGAAAAGTTTGCGTAAAGTTTTCGGGCAAAATATTGAAGCAGTTAAAAATTTAGATTTAGTTATTCAAGAAGGGGAGTTTATAGTTTTGGTTGGACCTTCTGGATGTGGAAAAACTACAACATTAAGAATGATTGCAGGTTTTGAAGAGCCTACTGCGGGAGAGGTTATTATTGATGATGTCATAGTTAACGATCTAGATCCTAAGGATAGAAATTTAGGAATGGTTTTCCAAAGTCATGCCTTATTTCCACATAAGACGGTTTTTGAGAATATAGAATTTGGCCCTCGTATGAAAAAAATGCCATTAGACAAAAGAAAAAAAAGGGTAGAGGAAGTCGCCGAAATGGTTCATATAACACCGTTACTTAATAAATTACCATCCCAATGTTCTGGTGGTGAGGCACAAAGAGTTGCGTTAGCTAGAACATTAATTACTGAGCCAGGATCATTTCTTCTAGATGAACCACTTTCTAGTTTGGATGCGAAACTTCGGAGAGAAATGAGAGCAGAAATTGACCGATTACATCAGGAACTTAAGAAAACATTTGTTTATGTTACTCATGATCAAGAAGAGGCGATGACTCTTGCAGATAGAATTGTTGTTATGCGTGCAGGTGAAATTGAACAACAGGGGACACCTATGGAAATTTATGGTGATCCAAGTTCTTATTTCGTTGCTGACTTTTTTGGCAGTCCATCTATGAACTTGATTGATGGACAGATTAGAAGAAATTCCTCTCAAGAGTCTTTTGTTTTTGAAGGATGTGGTCTATCTCTAGATTTGCCACAATTAGAAGGTCTAAGAGAGGGAAGTCATTGTATTGGTGTTAGGCCTGAAAGTATTAAAGTAAGTGATAGTGATTCTGATATTAAGTTATCTGTTACTTTGGTAGAACCTATGGGAAAAGATACTTTATTATATTTTGCTCATGATTCTGATCGTCACCTAATAGCGGTCGTAGAAGGCTCGACAGAAATTCAATCTGGAGATCTTGTCGCTGTTCAGTTTCCTAAAGATCGTCTTTACGTTTTTGACTCTGATGGAGCTAGAGTAAGATAATCTAGTGTAAATACAGATATTTTTTATTGGTATAGACTTTCTCTAAAGATAATAGAGAGTATTTTTCATAATTTTAAAGTTCTTTTTTCATTTTCATATCATTCTTATGGAAAGGTTAGTGGATGTCTAAAAAGATTGCATATTTAGGTTTAGGAACTATGGGTAGAGCTATGGCACGAAATTTAGTGGATGCTGGTTATACTGTTAATGGATTTGATCCAGCTCAAAAAGCTAGAGACAATGCCTCGAGTTTTGGTGTCGAAGTTTTTTCTAGTGCAGGAGAAGCAGCTGTAAATGTTGATGTGATTTGTAGTTCTGTTCCCAGAACAGAACATGTCAAAGAGACATATCTTTCAAGTAGTGGGGCATTATCGACTGCATCTGAAGGGACGGTTTGTTTTGATTTTTCTACAATCTCACCTGAAGGAAGTTGCGAAGTAGCTGAGGAAGCTAAAAAAAGAGGAGTCATTTTTCTAGATACTCCAGTAGGGGGAAGTGAGCCACAGGCTATTACTGGGGATCTTCACGTTATGGTTGGGGGTGATAAAAACGCTTTTGAAAAAAATAAGGATGTTTTAGAAACGCTTGGAAAAACTGTACATTATTTTGGAGAAAATGGTACTGCCTTGAAGATGAAACTGGTAGCGAATCAAATATTTTCTATATTTATGTGTGCTATTTCTGAAGGATTAGTTTTAGGAATGAAATCTGGCTTGGATCCAGTGGAAATGATTGATTACTTTAAAACTAGTTCTCATCCCAGAGTTTTTGATTTGAAAGGGGATGCCCTTGCAAATAAAGACTATACTCCAACGTTTAAAGTTGATCTTATGAAAAAGGATTTAGGTTTGGTGGCTGAGATGGCGTCTCATGTGAACATGCCTACTAATTTTGCTGCACTTGCATGGCAAGTTTTTAAATCTACCTCGGCACTTGGTTTTGGTAATGATGATCAAGCAGCGATAAGAGAATTTTTTGAAAAAAGCTCTGGAAAATAATTTGGTTTAAGTGAGTATTTTAAGAATTTTGGGAGTGACTTCTTTTGCACGTTCTCTTAGTTGATCTTCATTTAAACTCCCTACAGGATGTGGAATGTATGCTATAGGATAGTTTTCCATTCCCCTTATTTTTGCAACTACTTCCGCAGTATTCCGAAATGGTTCAGTACATATCACAGCTGTTGGTATTCCGAGTTTTTCTAGCTCTATTCCATCGTGCACACTGCACGATGAGCAAGATCCTCAATCACCGACAGCTGTGATTACAAAATCACATTTTTCTGCCATCTCTTCATACATCTTTCTCTTAGCGGGACGTGTATCGTATTCTTTTTTTAATTCTACTATTTCAGATGGTGTTATGCCCTTTTTTTCGAGTTCCGCAAGGACAAAATGCATGAGTTTATCGCCGCCTATTTTTGAATTCCAAAGAAGGCCGCATTTTTTTTTGTTTAAATCGGATTTTCTTATTGCGGGGTTCTCTTCATTTGTATTCATTTCTACTGTTGGATCAAATATAGGAAATTTATTTCCATTCATTTTTTTCTCCTAGTACGTCTGTAAAAGTCGAGATTTTGAAGATAGTATTTTTTTGGTAACTGTTATTCCATTTCTTCTTCTGCTCCATGAGGGGACCCAAGATGAATGTCCGCCCGCTTCTCCACCAGCAACAACAATAAAGATATCATCTGGAGTAAGAGCATGTCTCACATTTCCTTTTTCATCAGCCCATCCGTTATTATTAATTTTTCCAGATTCTATAAGAATATCCTCAGATATTTTAGCATTCTCAAAAATATACTCTTTTATTTCTTGTTTAGTCTTATATTCTTCACTAATAATTTTTGCATGTTCAGGAGAAAAAACGAAGAAACTTTGTCCTTCACTCATACTCCCAAGAGAAGACATGGTATGACAAGCAGTATCTAAAATTCCCTTTGACTGCCCATAATGGTTTTGAATATTGTGAGGTCCTTCTGTTGCTAGTAGTGTTACCGTGCTTTCTTCTTTTTTAAAGCCTAATTCCATACTTAGTGGCTCCCATGGGCTCAGTTCTTCATTTTCTCCAAAAGTTAAACTGTATTTTCCGGGATTCCCTTGTGTAGAACGATCCATAAGACCAGGCTTTGCGCCTAAACAGTTAATTAAAATCAATCTTATTGCTCTACCAATTGATGCATTAGCTCTAGTACCAGGTCCGTAAAAATTTGTTCCTGAATTAAGGGATATTTCAGAACGGATTGGACCGTTTATAAGAATAAAAGGAGCTGCTCCACCTGTACTAGATGCACTTGAATGAATATTATATTCTGGGTCTGCCATTGCCTCGAGTGCCGAGATAATTACAGGCATATAAATTGGTAGGCAACCTGCCAAAATTGCATTGATTGCTATCTTTTCAGCACTAACACTTCTTTTTCTTTCAGGTACTTCGAAAACTATCTGTCCTTCTGTAATTCCACCCGAATCAAGGAAACTTTCTATCATTTCTTTGGTTGGAGGAATTACAGGCAGTCCGTCTGTCCAACCTTTTTCATGATAAAAATCAATAGATTCCCAAAAATTTTCTTTAAATTCAATAGGCTCTATCATTTTTTGAAAATCTTTCGATTTATAAAATCAAAAAATACTTAATAGTTTTATCACTCTTTGAGGAGTGTAGTTTTTGTGAACAGCGATTTAAGTTTATACCCTTTCTCAGCAAGAATTTCTTTTCCACCTTCTTCTCTGTCTACAAGACAAATTATTTCTTGAACTATGAGATTATTTGCTTCTGACGCTTCTATAGCCATAATCGTCGAACTTGCGGTAGTAACAACGTCTTCTACTATAGCAACTTTCATATCCTTTTCCAGATTCTTTAGACCTTCTATCCTATTTTGTAGACCATGTTGTTTGTCATTTTTTCTTATAATAAAAGCTGGTAGATCTTGACCATTGAGTGCGGCAGTTAAAGAAACCGCAGTTACCATTGGGTCTGCACCAAGAGTAGGACCTCCAACGGCTTGACACTGCGTTTCTTTTAAAATCTCATAAATAAGTTTCCCGACTAATACTGAACCGATTCCATGAAGGGTAACTTGTCTGCAATCGACATAAAAATCACTTTCTTTTCCTGAAGCCAAAATGACTTGTTTTTTTTCGTATGATTTCTTAAGTAAAAGGCTTCGGAGCTTTTCTAAATCCTTTTTTCTTTCTGACAAAAAGTTTTACTCCTATTCTTAGATTAATTGTGAAAATTTCTATCTCTTTATTTTTTCATCTGGCCCTATACTGATATCTATTTGTACAAATGAATCATCAGGTTGCACATGAATATGAGTAATCCAACCCTTTTTCTGGAAAGTCATTAAAGTTGATTTTTGTTCAAAAGTTCTTACCATCGACCAACCGTAGGAGTGCATATTATCTTTATAAAAATTTATAACATTTACATAATTAGCCTCTCCCACATATACTAGATTTCCTGCTCTGGTGCCTGTTGATTCAAACATAAAGGATTTCTTTGTAATAAGTTTAAATTTTCTTGGTACTGGTACATCTTTGAGTCTATAGTTTTTTTTATTAAGTTTTTCTTGAAATTCTGTCTTTTTTTCAGAGTCATTTTCTCCACTTAAACGAAAAATTTGACAACTTATCATAGATGTTGATAGAAGAAAGATAAGTAGTATTCCAATTAACTTATTGATAGGGTGTAATTCTTTTTTGTTTTTCATTTTCTCGAATGATTGAGGACAGGAGAATAAGTATCTGTTCCTATTAGCTTGAAAAACTAATAAAAAGAGCTAATTAAGTATAATCATAAATATCATTCTTTGATAGTGTATTTTTTAATTTCTATAAAAAATGAGCGAAAAATGAAATGTAATATTTACAAGATTTTTGTCATTCTCCATGTAGTTTCAATTCTTTGCTTTTTCCCCCATGATTTTTCTTTTGCTATTAATCACAATGATCCATTGGAAAAAAAGACTTCAAATGATTCCAATAGTTATGTCGTAGTAATTGACCCTGCGCATGGCGG
>CENY01056862.1_pt1 | contig 49629 bp, 46 predicted proteins | sample 356181 | NCBI WGS metagenome assembly CENY01 (sample SAMEA2619840, study PRJEB7988) | marine metagenome | isolation source: saline water (ENVO:00002010), including
CCCTCCCTGGCAGGACCGATGTCGCGGGCAAGTCTTTCTCTCCTTGGGTAGACAGGTTCGCGCTGGCTCTTCTTGCAGTTCTGGCGATCTTTGCACATGGTCAAATCGCATCTTTCCTGGATGGAAATGGAGTACCCTATCCCGAAATAGCCAGCGGTTGCGGACTCATCATCGCGGTCCCGATTATTGCCACATCAGTAGGAAAATTAGTTGTCAGACTGTTCGATTGAGTCCGAATCTCTGAGATTTGATAAAGCCGACTCGATGTATCCAGACAGGGTCTGCCAAGGGACCACGAAGCGCATTCCTGCTACTACCAAGATGAAAAGACCCGCAGAAATTACCTTCCCGTATGTCATTTGCAGCTCAAGGGACTCCTTGACCTGCCCGGTCCACTGAGAACCCTCGAAAATCCCAACCAATGAAATCATCAGGTCATCGAACGCCAAGGCCAGAGCAGTGGTTATCGCAACCAGCGCTATGACCATGCACAATTGCAGCAAGTGAGAATTGACCAAGTTGTTGAACTGCCTGATGTACTCCCTGTCCTTCTTTGCGTCCTCTGGAAGTGAGGAGGCGTACTCGAGGTGATTGATGGCGGCTATACCGGATTCCATGAACAGCAGGATTAGCATCGCAATGCCCAGAAGGGAGGCGGCGAGAGGGGAGACCAGCCCCCAAAACATCGAGCCTTCACCTATCTGTGTCGGCAATGGCCTCAGACCTAGATCTACCTCTGAAAGAACCGGTTCAAAGGTGAGAATTGAGTGGAAAGCAATGACGATGATAAAGTATCCAACTGCCCAGGAAATCGATCTCTTGGAGAGTCCCCATATTCCGATTAGGCCCGCTAGTACTGGCGCGAAAACAATGCCGAGGAAAATCAGCTCAAGTAGCAGGCCGAGGGGAGAAAATAGGTGGTCGATGTGGTCCCACGGAAAGTGCAATCCGTTGAATACCATTGATATCACCCAGGAGAAGACGAAGGGGACAACCATCCAAGCCGCAATAGCGATCATTGTGCCCTGCTTGATCTTGGTTTGTAGTTCGTGTGAGAGGGACCAGAACCTATCCGCAGCTAAAGCAGCTAGTGCGCACATCAGAAGTGGGCCGATCAGTGACATCGTGCCAGACTGCCCGATCCCAAGTAGTATGTCTGGGATATACAGGTCTCCCTGGTTTGAAAGCCAAATCAACCCCCTAGTGTGCTCGTATGATGGGCACCAGCTGGTCTCGCTGTGGTCGATTACGAACTGGTCGCTGCAGGGGCCGTATATCTCGCTCATCCTCTTCAGGAGTAGGAGGAGAGATGCAGTGGAAACTACCTGAAGGAAGACTATCTGCCACTTCCTTCTGAGTACAGGAATGTGGAGAGTCTCCGTAACTTCCTCTGCCTTTTCCTTCATCTCAATCATCCCATTACCCCCTCGATTGCAGTAGAGCCTGGGACAGTTCAACATCCGGCATCCAGTCAATTACCTGGGCCCCGTATCCTGAAACTGCAGTAAGGCGGTTCTGCCTCTCCAGTTTCAGAACCTCATAGGACATCCGTGGGATCCTACTGACCAGCCTCTCAAGGTCTACGCTACTTGGGGAGAGGATGGTTACTGAGTGGCCGTTTCCTGAGAGACTGCGAATCGCTGGTAGAGTCGTTCCGTCTCCTTCGAGGCTGCTGATGATGAATACTGGGGAGCCACGACTAATCCTGGGAGCAAGCGCGTTGGTCACCGCTTGCAAGGGCATTGATCCGGAAGGTGAGACTGATGCCAGCCTGCTTAGTATCTTGTAGTGCTGCTTGTCTCCCGTGTCGGCTGGTAAGAAGTCCATCTTGTTACCATATGTCACCATGGCTACCGAATCCTTTCGCTTCAGGAAGTGGTTTGAGATTGATGCGGCGGCAGAGGCTCCCATCTCAAGTGGATTCTTCAGCACGGTTCCAATCCTACTGACTTCCCTAGTGTCCAGAATAACGAAAACGTCGGTTACCGCATCCCTGGTCTTCTGATTCACCATTAGGTCCCCGGTCCTCGCAAATGCCTTCCAGTTGATTGAGCGAAGTGAGTCTGTGGATAGGTACTCCCTTAGAGAGTAGAACTCCATTCCGGGACCGGGGGTCCTGAGGGTCGTGGCACCAGTGTACATCTTCGGAACGTCCGCTCTTAGCATTGCATCCTCCACGTCCCTGACCTGTGGGAAAACGGTGATGTCGCAGATATCGTCAATTCTAGAGTCGTTAACAAATAGGCCGAAGGCGTTCTTGAATCTGACAGAGATTGGTCCGATAGAGTAGTGTCCACGAAGTGGGCATCTTAGCATGTAGTCAATCTTGGTGGTTTGACCTGGGCCGAGATTCAGGCGAATCTGGTTAATGCCTCGTCTAATCTTCATCTGATGGGGCACGTTGTCGAAAACATCGAGTTGCTGAGTCCTTCTGTAGGATTTGTTAGTTATAGTGAGGGAGACCTCGATAAGATCTCCCTTGTACACGTTTGAGTGGGGCACGTAGCGGCTGATCTCCAGCTCCGAGTGACCGGTGATCCAGCCATTGATGGAGATGAATGCGATGAATGTGAGTCCGATGATCATCATCTGGAAGTTGGAAATCATCATACCTACAAGAATCAGGCTAATCCCTCCAGCCAGCATGATGGCTGCCTTCCTAGTCCACACTTCCTATCACCCCCGTCTCAGACTCCCCCCATTGCTTGATTCTCCTGACTATTCCCACTAGCTCATCTGCTCGATACTTCCTCTCCTCGAAAATGAACCTGACAAGAACCGGGTCTCTGATTAGATTCTGTAGCTCGGCTGCGGGCATCGAGTCGAACTCTTCCCGAGTGAGGCCGTTGATGTTCCTCACCCTCGAAAGTAAGACCTGTCGAATCTTCTCTGGCTTCTGGTAATATTCGTACCTCCTAGCATCCCCGAATCCATAGTAGACGACTCTGAAGACATGTCGCCACTCCTCTGGATCCTCCTTGCGAATTAGTACTGCCTCTAGGAAAACGAACAGTATTAGGAACAGTATCAGCATCGCCATCCAGTCATTTGTGAAATATATCAGAAGGTAATACAGGAGGTTGTATGTATCGCCGAAAAGAGTAGGCTGCTGGTGACGGCTCTCATCAAAGATTACCAGCGCATGCTCGCCTGGTGAAGTGCCATTGTCATCCAGAATCAGGGCCTCAGCCACTATGTCCAGAACCCACTTCCTGTTGTCGTTATCTGGAACCAATCCAAAATACTGCGACTCGAATTCCGGATCATATAGCGAGTTGATCAAAATCGAGCCGTCTGAGATGAAGTGGACCCTTCCAGAGTCAGAGCCCCGGCAGAGAATAACTTCGCAGTATCGCACGTAGACTGGGAATGGCCCCTGTTCATCTCCAGTTATTCCAAATGCCTCGTATCCACCAACAGTGTAGTTTCCATCATCGTTGTTGTCCAGCCAAGAGTCCTGGGTGGTCCTGGCGATGACATACCTATGTTCGGCAGGATTGTACGAAGAGGTCTTCTCAAATGCGGATGGTGTGTTTGTCAGAATCTGATAGTCCTCTGACCAGTCCCATATTGGATTTCCTGACCCGTCGTTACCTAGGAACCTGTGAGCACACAGTCCGGATCCCCTCGCGGTGACGAAAGGCCCTCCAACTTCGGGATTGCTTGGTTCACTGTCTAGGACGTCGACAATGCCGTCCGAGTCCGAGTCCCTAAGACATGGATTTACCTCTGTCTGAGTTCCTGAAGCAGTTGTGAAGTTGAATGCGGAAGTTGTGTTTACCCAAACGAAGTCTGAGCCTAGCGTGTCATCAAAACTGTGATCTGAGAAAAGTCTGTGATTGGTGTACTCCAGGCCAAATTCTGCTGCTAGGTTGCTGGAGTAGCCAAAATCATCCATCAGCATTACTGTGCCACCCCTCTCAACAAAACCTCTGATCGCAAATATCTCGGATGATGTGTATCCATCTCCCTCAGAGAACTGCACGACGTCGCTGTCCCCGGTGAATCGTGGCAAAGAAATGGTGTCCCTCTCCACTCCGGAGATAACGAAAACGGTCTGCTCTGGGTGCTCTAAATCGCTTAGGAGGAGTGGGCTGGAAACAAGAGCAGTAGTTTCTACCCCCATGGAGTTCAACTCTTCACGGAATGACCCTAGGTCGTTCCATTCGTCCCCATATGCCGACTGCTGGGTCTGTCCGGGTACAACGTAGGCCATTCCTATCGAGAGGATCAGAATGATGAGAAGTGACCAGAAGGAAACTTGCAGAGCAGTTCGCCTGTTCCTCCTCGTGTTTAGGGTTCTGAAAATTCTGTCCCAGTCCAAAATCGAGTCTCCCCCAGCGTACTACGTTGGATTGAGCCTCAAGTTGGTCTTAAGACCGTTATGTGACCGTGAACGGTATTTGCATCTACTATCTAGACAACTCAACGACTGTTCCGACCGATGCGACTTCCTCGACGGGTACAGCGAGCAAACCGTCAGAAGTTGGCCATGGCAACTCGTTTGGATCTATCCCTGACTCAGTCACAACCAGCAAAGAAACGATGTTTCCGGTGTCCACGTCAATACTGAAATCGGCCAGGTGGCCAAGTGTATCTCCTGCTGCATCAACTACCTTGCGAGTGAGAATCTCCTGGCCGAAAGTTGTCTTCATGGAATTCCTCAGATTGATTCTATCCCCGGACCTCCGGAGCTTCTCCTTACCGACTCGAGGCCGCTAGTTAGAGTCTCCTCCATCTTGGAGTAATACTGCATCATGTCGTCTGTTACTGTCGGTCTAACCCTCTCAGTTGCCTGATCGAAGTGCTTCTTCGTAACTGTCTTCTTTCCATCCCTCATTGCGATAAGGGCGGCCTCCCTACAGATAGCTTCAATGTCGGCCCCAGTGTAATTCTCCAACTTGGTAGCTATATCATCCAACTTGAATTTTCCAAGTGGCATGTTCTTTGCATGTATCCCGAGAATCGCCACTCTGGAGTCCTTGTCAGGTGGGGGGATGTGTAGTACTCTCTCGAACCTGCCACTTCTCATCAATGCAGGGTCAATCATCTCGGGCCTGTTCGTTGCAGCCACGACTATTACCCCCTCCATTCCCTCGACTCCATCCATGCTGCTTAGGAGTTGATTGACTACTCGGTTCATGACGTCAGAACCATCGCCCGAGCTGCTCCTCCTCATTCCTGCAATACTCTCGAACTCGTCCAGGAAAACAATAGAGGGGCTAGACTGCTTTGCCTTCTTGAATACCTCGCGCACAGCTTTCTCGGACTCTCCGACCCACTTTGAGATAAGCTCCGGGCCCTTTATTGTGATGAAGTTGGCCTTTGCCTCGTTTGCTATTGCCTTGGCTATCAGGGTCTTACCTGTGCCTGGTGCTCCGAATAGCATGATTCCCCTAGGTGGATTAATGCCGAAGTGATCGAACTTCTCAGGCATTGTAAGCGGCCACTCGATACTCTCCTTCAGGCGTTCCTTCACGTCTTCTAGCCCACCGACCTGTTCCCAAGTCACTTCGGGGACCTCGATGTAAATCTCCCTTAGAGCGCTGGGCTCAATCTCCCTCACTGCTTCCTGGAAGTCGGACATCCGAACTTCCATCTTCTCGATAACCTCGGGAGGAATCTCCTCCTCATCTAGATCTATCTCAGGCAAGTACCTTCGAAGAGCTTTCATCGCTGACTCGCGAACCAGTGCAGATATATCGGCTCCCACGAAACCATAGGTGTTCTCAAGCAGCCATTCCAGATTGAAGTCATCACTAATCGGCATGTCCCTGGTGTGAATCTCGAGTATCTCCCCCCTTCCCTTCTTGTCGGGGACACCGATTTCCAGCTCCCTATCGAACCTGCCAGGCCTCCTTAGAGCCTGATCGATCGCATCTCTCCTGTTGGTAGCCCCGATGACCACCACATTGTCTCGACCACCCATCCCATCAAGCAGAGTAAGTAACTGGGCGACAACCCTCCTCTCAACTTCTCCCGTAACATCCTCTCTCTTGGGAGCGATGCTGTCAAGCTCATCGATGAAAATTATCGCTGGAGCGTTTGCTGCAGCCTCGTCGAAAATCTCCCTTAGTTGCTTCTCGCTCTCTCCGTAATACTTGGAAATGATCTCAGGGCCATTGATTGAAGTGAAATGGGCCTTTGTCTCCGAGGCGACTGCCTTAGCAATTAGCGTCTTGCCTGTTCCAGGAGGACCGTGGAGGAGTACCCCCCTAGGAGGGTCGATTCCAAGTCTTCGGAATAGGATGGGATGCTTAAGTGGCAATTCGATCATCTCACGGACTTTCTGGAGTTGGTTCCCTATTCCTCCTATGTCCTCGTATGAGATCGTCTGGACGTGGTCTTGTTCCTCCTGATCAAGAGCGTCTTCCTTGATGATTATCTCAGTGTCAGGCAGGACCTGAACTATCCCCTTTGGACTGGTTTGTACGATGGCAAATGGTAGTGCCTCTGCAAACAATGTCATCCCGGGAATGAATATCCTGTCACCGGCGACAACGGGCCTCTTATTCAGCCCCCTTCTTGCAAATCCCTCAATGCCGGGTCCGAATCTGACCTTCTGCTGCTTGGCCATCACCGGGCTCAGAACTAGCTTTGTGCATGGCTCAACCTCAACCTTCCTTATCTCCGCCCTGTCACCAAGACTGACCCCCGCATTCTTCCTGATAATGCCATCAACCCTTATCACGCCTAGATTTGCGTCTTCTGGCCTGCATCTCCAGACTATTGCAGCAGTTTTTCTCTCACCTTCTATCTCAATAATGTCTCCTGGTTTAAGGTTCAGGTCATTGTCGAAAGGAACTCTGGCCCTGCCATGACCAACGTCACTTGGGATGGCCTTGGCTACCCTCAAAGTAAGTGAATCCGAAGAGTCTCCTGCCACAATCTCACTCCCTTGCGCAACTTGTCGTGCATCGGGGGTAGTTAAACCCAGCAATTGAGGATTCTCTCGGGGTAAAATGGTTATCGGAACTGGGATGAGCGATGCGCATAATTCATTTCAGAAGTGGCATTCGCGGAAACCATGGCGCACGTTCTGGAGACAGGATTCGAGATAATGGACAACGACAACCCCAATGGAAGCCCAAGAGTAAGGGGTTACAACATAATCAACGGAGAGTTGAGGCAGGCTAGCGACGGAGAAACCTTCGAGAGTAGGAACCCAGCATGGCTAGAGGACTGCCTAGGTGAGTTCCCCCAGTCTACCAAAGAAGACGTGCATGATGCTCTAGATGCCGCTAGAAAGGCATTTGACAATTGGTCTTCAACACCAGCACCTACCAGGGGACAGATCATCGGCAACATGGGCAGGCTACTAATGGATTACAAGGACGATATCGTAAAGCTAGAGACGAGGGAGATTGGAAAGACCCTCAAAGAGAGCTCTGGAGAGGTCCAAGAGGCGATTGACACGTGTCTTTTCTTCCAGTCTGAGGGGAGGAGGCTGTATGGCCAGACAGTAAACTCTGAGCTTCCCGACAAGGAGCTTTTCACTTATCGGAGGCCATTGGGAGTTTGCGGAATAATCAATGCATGCAACTTCCCAGCAGCGGTTCCTTTCTGGAAGATGATTCCAGCGATAATGTGCGGCAACACTTGTGTCTGGAAGAGCCCGCAAGACTCGCCGCTTCTGTCCTTCATGCTTACTAGGATAATGCACGAGGCGGGTCTTCCAAATGGAGTGATCAACCTAGTTCACGGTCGTGGTAGTGGAGCTGGTCAATACCTAGTCGACTCAGCCGACGAAGGAATGGTGGACAAGATCAGTTTCACCGGTTCGACCGCAGTAGGGAAGATGATTGGCGAAACGTGCGGTAGAAACCTGATATCTTGTTCACTTGAGTTGGGCGGTAAGAACCCCCTAGTAGTCATGCCTTCGGCCAGTATCGACAATGCGGTCGAAGGAGCATATTGGGCAGCATTCGGAACTGCCGGACAGCGATGTACAAGCCTTGGGAACCTGATCGTCCACAAGGATGTGTTTGACGAGTTCATGGACAAATTCATGGCCAAGGTCGAAGGTACTCGGATAGGAGATGCGCTTCGTCACGATGATGTACTGTACGGACCGATGCTCTCGGAGAGGTACGCCGAAGACTTCCTCGTTGGATTGGAAATGTGCGAATCTGATGGAGCAACAAAACTCTGGGGAGAAGGGAGGATTACTGACGAAAACAAGCCTGCAAACTTCCTCGGAGAAGCAGGCGACGGAGTATACATGTGGCCTCACGTCTATTCCGACGTGACCGAAGACATGGATTGCTTCCACGAAGAGATTTTCGGGCCAGTGGTCACTGTGGTGAAGGCTGACAGTTTTGAGCATGCCCTACACCTAGCAAACGCGTCTCCTTATGGCCTATCGAGTGCTTGTTATACCAACGATAGGCTGGAAGCATATCGATTCAAGACCGGGATTAAGGCTGGAATGACCGGGATAAACAACTCGACTACCGGGGCCGAGGCACACCTTCCCTTCGGCGGTGTTAAGGGAAGCGGAAACGGTACTAGGGAATCTGGAATCTGGGTAATCGAGGCTTACTCTTATTGGCATGCAGTCAACGACGAATTGTCCGGAAAACTACAATTGGCACAGATGGATGTTGACGAGATTCACATCGAAGAAGCAGAAGCAGACTATGGATCTCTGGCTTAGAGGAACGTCTCGCCGCACTCCGGACACGGGAGACCGGGAAGCCATGCTCCGGGCATGAAGCCACAGTTGGGGCAAATCGACGTTTCAATGTCATCTATGGCCATTGACTCCTGGGTACGTATGGGGCAATTCAACATTGGCCTTCCATAGACAGTCCAATGCAATCACTTATGGCTCATCCTCCGTGCCCGTAGGGCACGGGGCGATTGGTTTGAGCGGAAACATCAAGCTCCCGATGAAGAAGGGATTCGGGAAGACTGATCGAACGGATGCCTGGTGGAAGGGACCGACGGCAATGGCAGCCTACTTGGGCTTCATGATAGTCTATGCTACTTGGCGTGGATTCATGGAGTCGGACTTTTGGATTTTCAGTGAATTCGGGGCATCGTCCTGCGCAAACTGGGAGTCTGCTACTTCATTCCACGACGTCACCGACTGTCAGACAATGGCAATTGAGAATCAAAATAGCCACGTTCTCTCTCCCCTTTACAGCCCGCTCATTTTCCCTCAATCAAGTTGGATTCCCAAGGAGTTCTGGTGGATGAGCCCTGCAATGTTCATCCTAATCTTCCCAGCTGGATTCAGAGGAACCTGCTACTACTACAGGAAAGCATACTACAGGGCCTTCTTCCAACAGCCGACTGGTTGTGCAGTTTCCAAGCCCTGGAATGAGTATAGTGGGGAAAGAGGCATCCTAGTAGTTCAGAACCTTCATCGTATTTTCATGTACATTGCTCTAGTATATCTGCCAATACTAACCTATGACTTCTGGTTATCCCTGAACTTCCACAATGAAGTAACTGGAGTTGATTCCTTCGGACTTTCGGTTGGTTCCGTAGTCCTTCTGCTGAATGTTATTCTTCTATCCGGTTACACACTAGGATGCCACGCATTCCGTCACGTTGTCGGAGGGGGATCAAACCATTGGACGGGCTCTCCTATGAACCGGGTGAAATATCTGATGTGGAGATTCTCAACCAAGCTAAACGAGCATCACAAGGATTGGGCCCTAATCAGTCTGTTCTGGGTGATGTTCGCAGACTTCTACATCTGGGCTTGCACCGACCTCGGACTAACAGATTTGGTAATTCTTGGGGGGGCATGATGTCTGAAGAAGTAGCAGTCCACAAGCACGACGTCGTGGTGATTGGAGCCGGTGGCGCTGGACTCAGGGCCGCGATAGAGGCGAGTTCGTCCGGTGCAAGTGTCGCGATGATATGCAAGTCAATGCTTGGAAAGGCACACACCGTGATGGCCGAAGGAGGAGCCGCTGCGGCATTGGCCAACAAGGACCCACGCGATTCGTGGCAGACCCACTTTAGAGACACCATGAAAGGAGGCAAGTACCTTGGTGACTGGAGGATGGCTCAGATTCACGCACAGGAAGCTCCAGACAGAATTCGTGAGCTAGAACAATGGGGGGCTGTTTTCGACAGGACACCCAAGGGAAAGACCAGTCAAAGGAACTTCGGGGGGCACACATACCCTAGGCTAGCTCACATTGGAGATGCTACTGGTCTGGAGCTCATTCGAACACTCCAGCAGAAGGGAGTGCACATGGGAATGGACGTTTTCATGGAATTCACAGTAAGGAGACTATTCAAGACCGATGGGAGGATATCTGGTTGCTTTGCCTACGATAGAAACGATGGTTCCCTTCACGTCTTCAAGGCGAAGACGATCATCCTAGCCACTGGTGGCATTACCCGTTGCTGGGAGGTGTGCTCTGGCTCTTGGGAGTATACAGGAGAGGGTCATGCGCTAGCATATTGGGCTGGGGCGGAAATGGGCGACATGGAGTTCGTTCAGTTCCATCCAACGGGAATGATTTGGCCTCCTTCCGTGAAGGGTATCCTGGTAACTGAAGGAGTCAGGGGGGAAGGTGGCAAGCTACTGAACAGAGAGGGCAAGAGGTTCATGTTCGACTATGTTCCAGAGATGTACGCGGATGAGTTCGCAGACACAATAGAGGAGGCTGAGGCGTGGGTCAAGGAAGTCGTGTCCGGGAAACTCGCCACGAAGAGGAGGCCTCCCGAGCTGCTAACCAGGGACGTGGTTGCCAAGGCAATAAACAGCGAAAGGGCAGCAGGAAGGGCCTCCGAGCATGGAGGTGCTTACCTAGACATATCCTGGAGAGATCCTGAGGAAGTAAAGAAGAAACTCCCGGGCATGTACCATCAGTTCAAGGAGCTAGCCGCCGTAGATATCACGAAGCAGCCCATGGAGGTAGGTCCTACCGCACACTACGTGATGGGTGGCGTCAAGGTGGACCCATTCTCCCAGGAGACATCTGTCCCAGGTCTATACGCATCCGGTGAGGTTGCGACCGGCCTACATGGAGCGAACCGCCTGGGAGGAAACTCTCTGTCTGATCTTATCGTGTTCGGGAAGATTGCCGGTGAGAGGGCTGCCAATGATGCATCTGGGCGTCACGAATTCATGGAGATTGACCAGAAAGAAATTGATGATGTGATTGCTGAGACCCTCGAACCACTGGAAAGAGAAGGTGGAGAGAACCCTGCGAAGATTGTAAGTGACCTGAGGAGCATGATGCAAGAGAAGGCCGGGATAATCAGAACTGGCAGTCTGCTGAAAGAGGCCCTCTCAGATCTTAATTCGCTCGAAGAGAGGGCTGCTTCCTCTTCCCCCGGAGGAGGCAGGGTTTACAATCCAGGTTGGCACCAATCACTAGAGTTGGGGGCAATGATTGACGTGAGCAGGATGTGTGCACTGGCCGCTCATCGAAGAGAAGAGAGTCGTGGGGCGCACACAAGAGATGACTACCCAGAAACCGATCATCATCACTGGGGCAAGGTGAACAGCGTTATCACCATGGGGCAAGGGGGAGAGATGAAAATCGACTTCGCCAGTTACCCCAAGATTCCTGGCGATCTGAAGAAACTATTGGATGCAGAGGACCTGCAAGAGGAGGAGTAAGTTTGAGCGATAAGATAACCTTCAAGATTTTCAGGGGAGAGCCAGACGAGGATGGCGATCCCTTCGGGAGATTAGTAGACTACACCGTAGACCTGGACGAGGGGATGGTTGTCCTAGACGTGATCCACAGGATCCAAGCTGAGCATTCTCCAGACCTAGCATGTAGATGGAACTGCAAGGCAGGCAAGTGCGGCTCATGCAGTGCAGAGATCAATGGCCATCCAAAACTGATGTGCATGACTAGGATGGAAGAGGTATTGGAAGAAATGGAAGACAGCAATGAACCCGTCCTCGTGAAGCCAATGCAAGCCTTCCCCCTTGTCCGGGACTTGGTTACAGACACTTCTTGGGCATACAAGACGGACAAGAGGATAGAGCCAATCAACGGTCCAGAAGAGCCTGACTGGGTCTTCCACCAACAGGAGGCAGATAGGCTCCAAGAGTTCAGATCATGCATTGAGTGCATGCTATGCGTAAACACATGCCACGTGCTCAGAGAGCACCAAATGTTCGACGAGTTCGCAGGACCAAGATTCTTCGTTAGGCTAGCAAGCCTTGAGATGCACCCTCTTGACACTGAAAGCAGAATTCCAGAAATCAAGGAAGACTTCGGAATTGGCTATTGCAACATTACTAGATGCTGCACAGAGGTGTGTCCGGCCGGGATCCAGATCACAGACAACGCTATCATTCCTCTGAAAGAAAGGGTCGTCACCCAATACTACGATCCTATCCTTGACCCGATCGCCACGGCAAAGGGGATGGCTGCGGGCGTATTCAGTTACTTCACAGATGACTTCACCCAAGGAAAGGACCCGGGGAACCTGAAGAAGGCGAGGGGTGCCTTGGATAGGGAACGGGCGAGAGCAGAAGAGGCGCGCCTTGCAGACATTAGCAGAACCGCGAGTGCTCGTAAGAGGAATCGATAGGTCGAGACAAGGCTCACGCAGGACTACTTAGACACATTGAATGGGGATTATCCAGTTCAAATTCGGTCTATTCGTAGTTTCTTCACGTTTGCCCTGTTGATCATGTCAGGCAGCCAGTCAGGTGCATTTGGCCCCTTGGGAACCTTCTTCTTCTCTCCAGAGAACACATGCACTCTGTTCGTTCCTCTCTCCCTCAGATGGATGTCAGTCTCTCCTCTTGAGGCAGCCTTCAGTGCCGCTCCTCTGGGTTGCCTGCTGTGAAACACCTGAGCAGTGTCCTTTCCGTTCTTCATCAACACGAAATATTTCTTCTCCGCCATTGTGGATTCCTCCGGAGGCATGGAATACTCGATAGGTATTAAACTTGAGCCGAAAAAACGCCATACTGGGCCTAAGCAGGCAGAAAATCGGCTTTTCCGGCTAGAGCTCGGCGCATGCCAGAGTCTTGGTATTCGTGACTCCTTCGATGGAACGAACCGAGTCTACAACCAATTTTGCTATCTCACCCATGCTATCTGCTTCTATTTTCAGAATCATGTCATGATCCCCAAATAGTATCTGAGCATCTGAAACGAAAGATAGCTTCGAGGCCTGCTCGTACACGGAATATTCGTTTCCTGGCTCGACATCCACCAGCACATAACCTGTAGACATGTCACCGCGAGTAGGCAATTGGAGATGAATTCTTCCCCAGCTGGGAAAAATTACCCTACGATGGATACATATCAGATGGCCTACCCTCCCATCCTATGGCCGATGTTGTAATCGTTAGAGAGTGCAGACACGGTCAGGTTCGCGTCCTGTATGGCGACATAATCAGAGTCGAGGGGGACGTGATGGTGATTCCCGCCAATAGCAGGCTTGCTGGAAGAGAGGGCTTGGACGAGAAGATGCAACAGGCAGCGGGAACCGGCCTCAGGGAACACTGTGCCGGGATTGCGAAGGAGAGAAGGAAGCTGAACCTACAGCCATGCGGAGTTGGAGAAGCTGTTTCTACACCATCCTTCGACCTTCCCGCATCTAACCTTGTCCATGTCGTGGGTCCTGACTGCAGGAGACCTACCCAAGACAACTTCAGGAGGGAGCTCTTGAGGAACTCCTACGGTGCACTTTTCGATGAAGTCACGAATCTCGACCCTAGGAGCACGCTGGTCCTACCCCCACTTGGAATGGATGTATTCGCTTATCCCCATCGAGAGGGGGCCAGGATGACAATGGAAATAGTACTAGCTTGGATGGATGCTGAAGAAGACCCTGGAGTCGACATGGTCCTAATTGTGACCCATGAAGACAACTTCCTGAACAATATGAAAACGGTTTACCGAGAGAGTGAGGACCAGTTTCCAGGTGTGGACAGGACAAGGGACTACAGAAAGGGCAAGTTCCAGTAATTTAGACCGGTGTTCTCAATAACCCTGAGAATCGGATAGTGGCGTGGGGACCAATTACGAGAGAGAGTTGCGTGCGGTTCTAGCCGGTGAAATTAGCGGTGTAAGAGCTGTGACTCGATCGTGTAATGAAGTTGAGCGCGCCAGGGCTATGCAGGTAGTGCATAGACCGTTTCTGGTGGTAAGAGCACCTGGAAGCGGCTCGGAAGGAACGGGTGATCTTCTGGCCCTCAGAGGAGACATGTGCTTCCCAATAGAGGTTAAATCATCGAAAGTCGACAAGATTTACCTCTCAGGGAGAACGATGGAACAATACAACTCGCTTAAGGCAACAGGAGAGAGGTGCGGACTCCTACCTCTGTACGCATTCAGACTAAAGGGTGTCAGAGGGGACAGTTGGAGAATCCTGAAGGTAGATGTCGAGGGTCTAACAGGCAAGTTGAGGCACCTCTCCCGCAGCATTCCGGCACTTCCTCTGACCAGTAGAGGCGCCCCCCACCTGAATTGGAACGAAGGTATGCCAATGCACAGATTCCTGGAACTGGTATGCAAGTCTGAAGGGGCGAGAGGGGTCGAGGGTGTTTCTGGAGTCAGGGCCGCAGAGTTTGCTTAGGCTAGTCCTCTTCTCCAGATAGTCTGGTCTCTATTGAATGCAGGCGGTTTTTCAGGGACTCGAGGCCCTCTGAGACCATGGAAAGGTCAGCCTGATCGAGCAGCCTGCGGATACTGTCCCTCTCTCTTACTAGGGAGTCTACTTTCCTATTCGTGCTCTTTTCCGAACCCGCCCTCCCGTGAGGCATGACGGTCGGAACAAGTTGCAGGTATTCTGGCTTACTATTGGAAGACACAGGTTGAAGTGCATTGGTAGGACGTGTCAAACCATGGGGGAATACAGCGGAGGTGGAATCCGTTGGACCACGTTGCTAGTTCTACTAATGCTGTACATGCTAGGAGTTCCCCTCTGGCTGGTTCTTCTAATCGGAATCTGGTATTCAGTGCTGGTTGTATGCGAAAGCATGGGAATCCTGGATAGGATGGATGCCACAAGGGTCCTCGGTGCAATTCTGATGCTGAGGACTAGGAGAGGCAAGGGGGTTCTCGAGGTTGTTTCCCGGTACAGGAGGTTCTGGCGTGCATATGGGGAGTTCTCGATATGGCTCTGCTTCTTTGTGATGGGTGGGGTTGTATTGCTGTTGTTCCTCAGTGCAATCGCAACTGCAATGAGCCCACCAGAAGATTACCTCCCGGCCAGCGACCTCCTTCTGATTCCCGGGGTTACCAGCTTCGTTCCGTTCTGGTGGCCAGCTCTCGCACTGATTTTCGCTCTTGTTATTCACGAGTACAGTCATGGCATCCAGGCCCGGGCACATGGAATGAGGCTCCGGAGCTTCGGGCTTCTCTTGGTCGGCCCGGTTCCAATCGGAGCATTTGCCGAGCCAGAGGAGTCTGAGATGGACAGGGCCCCAAGGAGAGATCGGATGAGGCTCTTCGCGGCCGGCCCTTCGATAAACATCCTGGCAACCTATGTAGTTCTAATTCTCCTCTCCTCAATTGCCAGCGGGATGGCTGCAGAACATGACGGAGTGCATGCTAGGAGCATCGTTGCAGGAGGCCCGGCAGAACAATCTGGTCTGTCCCCATTCGAGACGGTTACACACATCCAAGGGCAGGAGGTCATCGATTACGATGGATTTACCGAGCTGATGAGAGACCTGTCATCAGGAGATACAGTCAGCCTAACTGTCCTTTCGAGCCCGACATCTGGTGATTCTCGAGAAGAAAGGTTCGTTGATGTCACACTTGGTGATCGATATCAGTACTACATTGATCAATGTGATGGAGATGCTGGATGCATCGATGAAGTTGTGAAGATATTGGAGATATTGGAAATCCAGCAGGGGGATGCATTCCTAGGAGTGGCAGACCTCCGTTCCAGCACAGGTGCAGTGGAAGGTTATGCAAACATCGTGGAAGGGAAATACACAATTGGGGGAACTGTGCTTTTTACTCTCCTCGAGCCCCTAGTGATGCTAGGAGAGCCAATACAAAACGATGGGCACACAATGATTCTGCAGGAGAGGGAAATGCTCGTTGCCGGAGATGGCTTTTTCGCTTCGATTCTGGGAACCGAGGGGATTCTGATGTTATTCGACTTCCTATTCTGGCTGGTATGGATAAACTTCCTACTCGGCTTCGCTAACTTAATCCCCATGATTCCATTCGATGGTGGACACTTGGTAAGGGATGGAGTACACTCCGTACTGAGGTTCCTGAAGAGGAATACTCACCCAATGAGGATCGAGGAGCTTGCTAACAGGATTAGCAGCCTTAGCAGCATATTCATACTAGTCATTCTGGCCTTACCAGTGATAATCCCTAGGCTATTCTGACTACTCTTCTTCGTCAATCTGCCTCGGCTCGTGAACCTCTCGGAAGATTACCTTGCCGACTCCGACGTGCTCCCTCAGGGTAGTGACAAGTGAGAACTTGGTGAAGGCCCAGTTCTGGTCGTACGCCATCTCCTCTGGGAGGGTCAGCGTGAGGTCGTCTCCGTCGAACTCTATCTGGAAGTCGTCCTTGCCGGTGTTCATCTTCATCAGAGTCTGCACTTTCTCCTCCCTATCCTCAACGACCTTGACAATCTGGTAGCTGTAGCGGAGTTTCACCCCAGCAAGGGGATGATTGTAGTCAATCCGGGCCCGGCCCGCGCTGAGGAACTGGAGGATTCCGGTCCTGCCACCGATGTCCACTGGGGATCCTATGGCCAGAGAGTTCGGGTCCCTGACGCTACGTAGCAAAACATTCTGCGAAATGGTCTCTATCTTGCTAGCATCGCGCTCGCCGTAAGCCTCCTCGGGCTCGATTTCGAAGTCGTACTCCTCCTCTGAATTGGCTTGCGCCAAGTGGGACTCGAAACCGGGAATCAGCCGACCGTCCCCTACTATCGTAATCATGGGCGAATATGGTCTGCTCTCGTCATGCATTTCATGCTCCTTCGCAGTCTCCTCTCTAGTGGTCTCGAGTAGTTTCTCAGTCCCTGCGTTATACAGGTCATAATCGATATGGACGATTGCACCGTTATCCATCGGACCACCTCAAGCGGCCCCGCGACCCGCTCCCCCTTTTTCATACAAACGGTGTTGAGGATATCCGATCTTACTCATCCGCTTTACCAATTTTCCCTTTCGTTGAGGATGCTGCTAGGGTGCTTCCAATCACGATGAGCAGCCATCCCGCCCATACAAGATGGCTTCCATAAAGGTGGTAGACAGTCACTCTGACCTGCTCAACTTGATCGAGATGAAGAGAGGTATTCCCGGCCATTTGTCCCATAATATATGCAGACATGATCTCATTTGTTTGGGCCCTGTCCAGAATCACAATAGTGTCCCCTGTTATCATGGTGAGCCTGTCCACCTCCGAACGAGACGTTGAGAGTCCCGGCGAGTCGAACCTCAGCATTCCCGGCTCTACCAATCCTATTCTCTCACCGTCATCCCTCACCTCGATTGTGATTCCGACGAATCCATCTCCAATTGCAAAATCGTATTCCTCGTCATCTGAAGAGATAACCTGAACATCCTGGAAGACCAGTTCTAACCCCTGATGTTCCAACGGCTCACCCTTATCCAAGGTTACCAAATGAGAAGGATCTGACCTGTCTACCAGAGTTGTCGTTAGGACATGTCCCACAAGTAGAACGACGATTCCCAGATGGGCCATGTGTGATCCTAAGAGTATACGATTCTGTGTGCTACTCGATACGGTCTTCATTAGCCTATATCCTGCTGTCAAGAGGGCGACTACGAGCCACACCAGGATAAATACAGAGAGTTCTCCTCTGGAAATGCTTGGGGTAATCTCCAGTTCGGGGTCTCCGGGAAGTGGTATAGAACCCGACATGAGGGGGAGGGATATCGACAGGGCAAGAACGGTAGACACTGCCACGGTTCCCTGGGAGGTAGAAATCTGCCCTCCAATTGAGTACCAGGACAGGGCCAAGGCCATTACTGCCAAGAACGGAGCCCCGTAGAGCTCGTGTGCGGCAAGATTAGTTCCATCAATCTCTACTGTAAGGAGGACCCAGGTCAGAAGCAGGAAGGCTAAGGATGCAGTGAAAGGGGTTGAGACTGCTAGTGACATGCGAGTTTCATCGTCCCTTAGTTTTCCTAGTACTGAGTGAGGTTTTTCCTCTTCATCCGGAATCAGCCAGATAAACAGGAACGGAGCAATCCCGGCCATGGCCTGGTACCACTCTGCTGCCCAACTCCAACTCGAGAAAAGCATCAGGAGGACACCGGCCGCTACCAAAGCCCCCGAAGGGTCCTCATGATCAGAATTGACTAGTAGGAATAGTATCGCCAACCCAACAACTGTTACTGCAGTGGAGCCTATCCAAATTCCTATTGATGCGAACAGGCCCAAAAGAGACAGTGACATACCCCTTTTTCTCTGGAACAGAGAGGATGCGCCAGTTTCTGCCAACTCCTTGTTCTGTTCTCTGGCCAAATGTGCGATTGCGAAGCATCCTAGGACGATCACAGCGAGAAGATAGGTAGTGACCTCTATCCCTATTGCACTGAGTTCGGCTATCTGCAGTACCCTAACATATGGATCTCTGGGCATCGAGTTTGTTCCATCACCGACGAACGCGTGAACGGACGCCCAGACTCCGTTGGCCCTTGTGACTAGAGTGGCATGAATGACTAGAGCCCCGACTATCATTGCTATCGCGGGAGAAGATGACAGGTTCCTGCCAGTGTCCCTCCTAGGTCGCGCGTGCAGGATTGCCAATAGTCCAAGCCAAGGAAGCAGCGATCCAGTCTCTACGGGGTCCCATGCCCAGTACCCACCCCAGTCCAGTACTGAATAGGCCCAGAGCCCACCCAGACCGATCCCTACCGTCCCCGAAAGAAAGGCGTACCTAGCCCACTTCAGTATCCCCTCATGGGTTAGTTCTGGCCTCTCATTTCTGATGAAGCCGGATAGGGCGATGCTGGAAACGGCAAGACAAAGGGAGTAGAACAGGAAAACGACAGGGGGGTGTATGACCATCAGGTCGGTCTGCAGAAGGGGATTCAGCTCCCCCCTCGTGCTACCTCCACTGGAATCAAATGTCCCCATCAACAGAGAAATGAGAAGAAGGGCGGCAATCCACGAGTGCATAACCCTAGCACTCGTACTCACCCTGTCAGCGTCTGAATCCATTGCCAGGGTGATCGCAGAAAGCATCGCTGCCCACATTAGAAGTGGTCCGGCCCTGCTCCCCCAAACCGCTGAGATTCGATAGAAAAGGGGTAGCTCTTCTCCAACATATTCGGAGACTAGACGGAGGGTTGTATCCTGAATTATGAAGGCCATAACAAGCAAGACGAATGGCGCCACCTGACATGCAAGAGTAGTCATCCTTGCTGGTGGTTCAGCCCCGGACTCAGGCCTAACTATCTGATGGAGAGTTGCCAGCAAGGCTAGTATCAGAAATGCATTGCCTAGAAAGGATAGCATGTTCACCATCCGTAGTACTTTGCACGGCTGTATCCGAATGCCAGCATCGCAGGAACTATTCTCTTGAAGTAAAGTCCTGGTCTCCTAAAGAGAAGTCTGGCAGCAACCATCGTCTTGCCCGTGAAGCCCATGTTCGACATCTCGTTGGGGAAGCATCCTGCCATTAGTGACATCTCCTCGTCTGTCAGGTCGAATAGTGCATTCTTTCCCTTGAGTATCTTGTCATATGGGGGAAATTCGGCCTTCCATAGCCTTGTGTATTCGGATAGTCGCGACGAGCTTAGATCGCCCTCGGAGATTGCTGCTGCTGCAGTCTCGGCAGCGTATACAGCCGACTTGAGGGCTAAGTGCGAGCCTCCTTCGAACAGTGGAGAGGTGAAGCCCGCTGCATCGCCAACAAGCATCAGTCCATCGAAATGGGTATTTTGGAAGGGCCCGGAAATGGGAATAGTACCCCCGAATGCCGGGTTTCCCTTCTCCTTCCAAGGAGGGAGAACCTGTTCGAGTTCCTTGAAATGGGTATTGTCGATGAACTCGTCCAAGGCCTTCTTCGCCCTGGGTCGGTCCTCGGTGACTAGTCCCACATTTGCACGGCCGTCGCACTTTGGAATCATCCACAGATAGCCCTTCTCCGCATACTCCGGCCAAATGTAGAAGTCAAGATATCCATCTGTGGGGACATTCACTAGTTCGTACTGCATTCCTGCAACGACCTTGCCCTGCTCGTTCAGCGGGCTTCCATCTTGCTTCATGACCTTCTTGGAGCATACTGCTGCAACTCCAGATGCGTCAATTACTATCTTGGCATGGATTGGAAACTGATCGCCCTTGCCATCGCAAATCCATCCGCCGAACGATCCGTTGTCCACCCGCTCCATCGAAGTCAACTTGTGTCCTAGGTTCAATCTGGCACCGGCTGAAACTGCCTCATCGGCTATCCATCTCTCAAAGAGGTGCTTCTCCAGAACATAGCCCTCCTCGGTCAGGCACTTCTCTGTTCCATCTGGGAAAATTACTCTAATTCCGTGGACCCTCATGCTGATGACTTCTTCAGGGAGATCAAGATCAAGATTCTGGCATGCAATCTCGGAAATGCACTCCCCGCAATGAACTGGAGTGCCAATCTCCGGATGGTCCTCGATAATAATGGTCGAGAGACCCAATCGAGCGCTTTGCAGGGCCGCGTTTCCACCTCCGGGACCAGCTCCGACTACCAAGACGTCGCAGTTGTTTACCCCGTCCGCCACAAACCGGCCGTTGAGTCTCCATCAAAGAAACCCTCGGTTCGCCACCTACGGTGGCGAGCGAACCTTCTCATGATGGGAAGCCTCCGGGAAGCCATGGGATGGAGTAGCCTGGGCCAGTTCATTCGGACTCTCGAGACCAATGGGGAATTGCTCAGGGTAAGCCATCCTGTCGATTTGAGGTTCGAGGCGGGATGCATAGCTGACCGCCTGGTAAAGATGGGTGGGCCTGCAGTAGTCTTCGATCAGCCAAGACTGGCGGACGGGAGTATCAGCAGATTCCCAATGGCGATGAACCTGTTCGGAACAAGGGAACGTACCAACATGGCTCTGGGGGTAAAGTCACCGGAGGAGATTGGCGAAATGATGGTGGGGCTGATGAAGCCAGATGTTGGCAGTCTGATAAAGAAGCCATGGAAGGGACTTGGGCTTCTGAAGCAGGGCATTTCTATGGCACCAAGGAAGTCCTCCAGGGGACCTTGTCAGCAAGTCAGGATAGAGGACCCTGATGTCACTAGACTGCCAATACCCACGACTTGGCCCTTGGACGGAGGTCCCTTCATGACACTGCCTCTTGTGGTAACCGCTGACCCGGGCACCGGAGTTCACAACATGGGGATGTACAGAAGCCAGGTCTTCGGACCGAAGGAAGTTGGTTTGCACTGGCAGAAGCACAAGCATGGAGCGGATCATGCAGATTCATCAGATGGTAAAATGCCGGTTGCTATCTGCCTAGGTGGCCCCCCAGAGGTAATCTTCAGCTCCATTTCTCCACTTCCGGACAACCTTTCGGAGTATGAGTTCGCAGGCTTGCTCAGCGGAAGAAGGTTGAAACTCGTAAAGTGCCATACTAACGACCTATGGGTTCCAGCCGAGGTAGACTTCGTAATCGAGGGATACACGGTTCCGGGGGAAACAAGGGTGGAGGGCCCATTCGGTGACCACTTCGGCCACTACTCTCTGGCTGACGAATACCCAGTGATGCACGTTACAGCGATCACCCACAGGAAGGACCCGACAGTTCCAATGACAATCGTGGGCGTTCCTCCGATGGAGGATGGTTATCTTGGGGAGGCCATTGGCGATGCCCTGCTTCCAGTACTGCGATTCCAACACAGGGACGTTGTTGATGCATTCCTTCCTTTGGAGACTGGTTTCCACAACCTAGCGATAGTTTCCTCCAAGCAGAGATTCCCCAGACAAGCCAGGAAGACTGCCTTGGGTCTCCTTGGAGCAGGTCAGATGATGTTCCTGAAGGTTGTAGTGGTGGTGGATGAAAATCATAGAGTCAAAGATCTGGACGAGTTGCTGGATGCCTTGGAGAGCAAAGTAAGCATTCCCGAAGATATGGTATTTCTCAGGGGCATGGTGGCAGATACATTGGAGCATGCGTCACCTTGGGAGAACATACATGACAAGCTAATCATTGATGCTACTAGTGGCGCTGAAGGTGATCCAATCACCACTCCCAAGAAGAACAGCGTTGGGGATTCACTGGTAATTACCGTCTCCGGAATAGAGGGTGTTGTTCAGGCTAGGATGCTGCGTCCGTCGATGATGGTCATTACAACGGATATCGGGATAGGAAGAGGACTCAAACAGAGCATTGAGGAAGCTGACGAGCCCCTTGCCTCACACCAGAGGGAGATGATTGAGAGAATTAGGGGCGCGATATGGAAACTGGAGGCAGCAAGAGACCTGAGGTGGCTATTCATCACGGACTCAGATGCTGACTTGGAAGCAGAAGGCTGGAAGAGGAGGCTCCTCTGGCAACTCTTCTGCAGATTCGATGTGGGCAGGGACCTCCACTTCGACGATTCTGGGACCAGAGTAGCGTGGGATGCTACTGTCCCTATACCGTCCGAAGAAGGTCCCATTCCGATACGTCGGTGGCCGGCTGTCACCCTACATGACCCTGATCTGGTTCAGAGGGTAGACGATTGGCTCTCACAGAGGTTGTGAAATGGGGATTAAGGAGATTCTGGAGTTCGTTAGGGTTGAGCACACCCTTTTCTCCCTTCCTTTCGTCCTTATGGGATACGCAATCGCCGACAGTCAATTCGGTTCAGAAAAAATGGACCTTGTATGGATCCTCGTCGCCGCCGTAGGTGCCAGGGGTCTGGCCATGGCGCTAAACAGGATCGTAGATCGAGAAATCGATGCGGAAAACCCTCGGACTGCATCGAGGCACCTGCCATCGGGGACCATGTCGATGAGTACGGCTTGGTCACTTGCTGGAGTATTCCTACTATCCCTGCTGTTCTCTGCTTGGAAGTTGAACGAAATCGCATTAAAGATGGCTTGGCTTCCAGTTCTGGCATTCGCAATCTACCCCTACACGAAGAGAGTTTCCTGGATTTGCCACTTCTGGCTGGGTTTCTGCTTGGCCCTCGCACCAGCGGGTGCTTGGGTAGCAATAGCAGCGGACAGCCATGGATGGGAGGCCATAATTGGGACTGGAGGCTCCAACTCTGAGTTCCTCTGGTTCCCCGAGGTTTTCTTCATCTCTTTGGGAGTAGCCCTTTGGATCACGGCTTTCGACATCAACTACGCATTGATGGACGTTGAAGTTGACAGAGAACAGGGCATCCGCTCATTCCCAGCAAGCCATGGAAAGGCGGCAACAACCTATCTGAGTGTGGCACTAACAATTGGTTGGCTCTGTTGCTTCGTGATGACGGGCCTGCAAGACTTCAGTGAATCCAGGACCTTCAGAGTCACAATGTGGGTTCCAACGGTTATTGTAATGGCGCTGTTGAACATCTACGTGATGTACGGTGAGTCCGCGGCCTCACATGGTTCTGAAAAGGCGATGGCCCGGTACCAGAAGATACTCTTCTACTCCTCGATGGTTACGGGTTGGTGCCTGCTAGCCTGCCTCATTTTCGTTGAGGGAGTAGCCAACGGAATATTGGATTAGGGGATTGTCGTGTTCGTTCTAAATTCAGAATATGGTACAGCTGGAGACCAGCAGCAGGCAATCGACATGCTTGTCGAACAGATTCGGGATGGCCAGGAGAGGTGTGTACTCCTAGGGGTGACCGGTTCTGGAAAGACGTTCGCAATGGCCAAGATGATTGAAGAGTTGCAGATTCCAACACTGATCCTCTCCCACAATAAGACCCTAGCAAGGCAAATCTGGCAGGAGATGTCTGGTTTATTCCCGGAGAATGCAGTCGAGTACTTCGTCAGTTACTATGACTACTACCAGCCCGAGGCTTACATCCCCGGAAGAGACCTCTACATTGACAAGGAGCTCCAGATGAATGAAAGGATAGAGCAAGAGAGGTTCTCCACTGTTGCATCTCTGGTCTCGAGGCCGGACGTCATCACCGTTGGAACGGTGTCCACGATATACGGGTTGAATCCCCCCGAAGTCTTCCAGCAGAACCACCTGCGGCTCCACGTAGGGCAGAAGGCCGACCCCCAGGAGGTGGTCAGGGAGCTCGTCGGTCTGCAGTACCGTAGGACAACCGGTGAGATAGTGCGCGGAGATGTCCGACTGAGAGGAGAGGTCCTTGACGTTTGGATGCCAAGCAGGGACGACCCAATCAGAATCCGATTCGGCTGGGAGGGGATCGAGAGGATTCAGGTTTGCGAGGCTGTATCGTGGGAGCCGTTGGACGAGTTCGAAGAAGCGTGGATTCACCCAAAGGAGTTCTACATGACTAGCGAGGAGCGGTTCAACCAAGCCCTCGAGGACATCGAACACGAGCTAGATTCGCGACTGGACTGGTTGGAGTCCAATGACAAGGGAATAGAGGCTCACAGGCTAGAGCAGAGGACCCGTTTCGACCTCGAGATGCTGAATGAGGTAGGCTCCTGCAAGGGAGTCGAGAACTACTCGATGCACTTCGATGGCAGAAGCAGGGGAGAGAGGTCTTACTGCCTTCTTGACTTCTACGCCAGCAATGCTGAGCAGTTCCATGGCGGGGAGGAAAAGTACCTGGTAATCATGGACGAGTCGCATGTTACTCTGCCCCAGGTAGGGGGTATGCACGGAGGGGACTTTTCCAGGAAGAAGAACCTAGTTGACTACGGGTTCCGCCTGCCCTCAGCATACGACAACCGCCCCCTAAGGATAGACGAGTTCCAAGAGTTGGTCCCTCAGATGGTCTACGTTAGCGCGACCCCTGGTGAAAGGGAGCTTAGGCATCTAGCAGAGGTGACGGGGCAGGACGTACCGGAGATTCTGATGCACGTCGACGGTGGTGGCGGGTCAAGGAAGGCGGATTTGGAGAAGCCTCGAGAGAAGCCAACCATGGAGGGGATTCTGGAGATGGTCGGGGGCGTTGCGAAGATGGAGATCAGGCCAACTGGTTTGCTAGACCCCAGCATTGAGGTCAGGCCGACCAAGGGCCAGGTTCAGGATCTGCTGAGTGAGATAAATGGCAGAGTGGAGAATGACGAGCGGGTACTAGTTACCGTGATGACCATCAAATTCGCAGAGGAGGTAGCTGAGTACCTAGAGAGGATGGGCGTGAAGGCGCACTACCTGCACAGTGAGATTGACACGCTGGAGAGAACCGAGATAATCAAGGCACTGAGGCTCGGTCACATCGACGTAATCGTGGGCATTAATCTGCTTAGGGAGGGGCTCGACATTCCGGAGATTTCGCTGGTTGCCATATTCGACTCTGACAAGCAGGGCTTCCTAAGGAACGAGCGATCGCTCCTTCAGACTATTGGAAGGGCTGCGAGGAACGAAAACGGGTCTGTAATCCTCTACGGTGACTCGGTGTCTCCATCTATGGAGGCAGCGATCAGCCAGACGGTTCGGCGTCGGCGAATGCAGGACGAGTACAACAAGGAGAACGGGATAGTGCCAAGGACGATCGAAAAGGCCCTGCCGGTAATGGGATCAGAGGTTGAGGATCTTCTGTCCGGTGTGGCCGGAACGGGCATGGAAGGCGGGAAGAGGATGGTTGGCAAGAGAGCTGGGAAAAAGGGAGTCGAAGGGCTGGCTCAGAAGTTCAAGCTAGGAGCTGGTGCATGGAATAGCTCCGAGTCGGTGCTGGACAACGTTAGCCAACCCGAGTGGGTAGAGGCCGCCTACCACGCCCTAGAGGGTGAAGAAGAGGCCTCACCTGATCTGATTTCGCGCTTGGAGAGGGAAATGAGACAGGCCGCAGAAAGGCTTGATTTCGAAAGGGCTGCAAACATTAGAGACAGGATATACAATCTGAAGAATGCGACCAATTGAAGACTTGTTGGCAATGCGAGAGGTATGGCCGGGTACTCGAGAGATGACTTTGACGTCCCGGTAGAGGACTACAACTTCGAAGAGATTACTGATGTGAAATCTCTGATTGACCAGATGGGCAAGGCAGGCGGTTTCACAGCGGCCAAGCTTTCCAGGGCAAGGGACATACTCAGTGACGCAATTGGCAAATCGGACCAAGAAGGGGTGCTGAACTGGCTTTCATTCCCTGCCTGCCTGTGCGCGACTGGAACCAGGGGATTTTTCGTAGAGGCTCTCAAGAGGAGGGCTTTCAACGTAGTGATCACTACATGCGGGACGCTCGATCATGATATCGCCCGAACCTTCAGGGACTACTTCCACGGGGACTTCAGCCTAGATGACATAGCACTTGGAGAGCAGGGGCTCAACCGCCTAGGGAACGTAGTAGTGCCCAATGAGTGCTATGGGGAGATTCTGGAGAGCGTGGTCCTCCCATGGCTCCAGGAAATAGAGTTGGAGCGGTCTGGAGGGCCAGAGGAAAATCCTTGGATCGGATTTGGCTCGGTAGAGCTCTGCTGGGCTTTGGGAGACAGGATTGAGGACGAGTCGTCGCTGCTGCATTGGGTGGCCAAGCACCGAATACCAATGGTCATACCTGGCCTGACTGATGGTTCAATTGGGTCCCAGTTGTTCATGCACCGACAAAGAAGCCCTGGGTTCATGGTTGACATTCTAGCGGACGAGCAGATTCTCTCCGACCTGATTTGGACGGCCAACGAGAGCCACGGACTGATGGTAGGTGGCGGGATATCGAAACATCACGTGATATGGTGGAATCAGTTTAGAGAGTCTTCAGGAATGGACTCTGCAGTCTCAATTACGACGGCCCCGGAGTACGATGGCTCCCTATCCGGGGCACGGCTTAAGGAGGCCATTTCTTGGGGAAAGATCCGTCCAGAGGCCCCTCAAGTCGTCCTTGAAGGAGAGGCTAGCGTGCTTCTCCCTTTACTCGGTGCAGACCTATTCAGAGAGTCTTGATATGATGACGTAGTAATCGCTAATAGTCTCCTTCTACGCACGAGTGGCATGTCAGTGAGAGAAGACATCCAGAACATGATCAACGAGCTAATCGAAGCACTCGATGATGCCGAGAAGCATGACAAGGGGAACGGTGCCGCAGGTACAAGGGTTCGCAAAGTGATGAGCAAGTGCAAGAATCTTGCACAAGGCGTTAGAGTTAGGGTTCAGAGCGAGAAGAACAGCAGATAGTCAACCCGAGAGTGCTATTACTTCCATCAATGATGTGCGCATGGGGACCAGAGGATGCCATCCCTCCCCCCCGGACTCGATTAGTGCAGAGTGCAGCGGGGAGAGATCTGGCCTATCATCATCCGTGATGTTGGGGCCCCTAACAGGACTTGGGACTCCACTGAGTGATTCTGTCGTATGTGAGTGGTTGATTGCATCATTGAACCTATTCCAAAGGACCTCTATCTCCTCTCTGACATCAGTCCCATTCCACGGCCTCCTACCGCAGAGGTGAACCAGTCCCTCAGAGATTCGTCCCTCTTTCGGTAAGATTAGCGTACAAAGAGCGTCTGCTACGTCCCTAACGTGGACCCAGTACCTGATCCCGCGATAGGCATCCACATTTGGGACTCCGCCCTTTACCATGCTAACCATTCTGGCGATTTCCTCGCACCCCCAACCGGAGTCCCATCCTGGGATGATTACATCCCTGACGACCACATTCAATGTAGAGCCCCCGATGGTGCTTCCTTCGGGGAGAACTGCAATATCCCCTCCTTCTCCCTGGCCAAGTCGGACCACGATATCCGAGGTATCCGGAGAAGTGGAAACCGATGCCCCGGCCCTTTCTAGCCTGTCTCTAAGAGCACCATGAAGACCGTCTTCCTCGCCATCGATGAATACTGACGTAATCATCTTACCACTATGAAGCTGGGTTGGCCTCTAGCATCTCGGGAGAAGTGAAGTGTTGTATCGCCTCTCTCAAAATGCCGATAATGAGGTCAATTTCTGCAGAGGTGATTCCAAAGTGAGGGGTGAACCTGAGGGCATTCTGACCCCCATGGATAACCCCTAGCCCACGCATCCTGCACCACTCCTCGACAAAGCCGAATCCGATTACCGGCAACGTCTCGGGATCGAGCTCTGCGCAAAGTAGGAGTCCGGTCCCCTGAACTTGGACTATTGAACCTGGCATCTCCTTGGAGAGAGCCTGGAGCTTAGAGACAAACTCTTCTCCCCTCTCTCGGATATTCTGCCTTAGCTCGGGAGTCACCCTGTCTAATACTGAAATCGCCGTCTCTAGCGCTCTGGGATTGGTAGTCATCGTGTTCCCGTATATCCCCACCACATACTGCTCAGCCGCCCTTTCTGACAACCCCACAACTGAGAGTGGGTACTGGCCAGCATTGAGTGCCTTCGACCAAGTCTCCATGTCCGGTGCCTCGCAGTCCTCGAAGCCCTCGTAATCAACAATGCTCAGGCATCCCTGGCCTCTCAGACCAGCCTGGATTGAGTCGACAAGGAGCATGCTTCCATGCTCCGAGCAGAGCTCCCTAGCAGCATCGTAGAATTCCCTGGTGACGCATTGTCCGGGGTTCCCTTCTCCCATTACTGGCTCCATAGCCATCAATTCGATGAAGAAACCCTCGTCCTCTGCCCTAGTGAAGGCCGCCCTGAGTGATTCCACATCATTAGATGGTACGAAAATAACGTTTTCACGCTCCCTGAACGATGCCAGGTTCTTCTCGTAGCTCTTTCTGCATGAGTCGGATATTTGAGCTGGCCTTTGAGTCCTTCCATGGAAGGCCTCGACAAGTGCAAGCAGTTTCGTAGGTTTTCCCTCATGGCGTCCTCCTTTCCCAGTTACTAGATTTGTATTCGCATCGGCAATCCTCATCGAGATTGTCACCGACTCAGAGCCACTGTTCAGACATACGAAGCGAGAGAATGGGCAGTTTCCCCTCTTGTGGCCGACCTCCCGACGTAGTCTCTCTGCAAGCCTCTTTTGGCTGAATGAAGGGGTCATCACATTCGCCATAACCCAATTTTGCTGCATCGATCCAATCACGTCGTCTGGGCCATGCCCCATTCCAAGCATTCCGTATCCGCCATTGTCATGCAATACTGCGCCATGAGATGTCACTATCCAAGGCCCTCTCGCAGCTATCGCGACATATGGGTTAACGGTGGGGGCATCGTAGAAGTTGACAAAATCGGACTGGAGAAGATTTGCGAGTTCTTCCTCGTCCATAGATAGTACCTCAGGGCCCATATCCTCCAATATGCTATGAAAATTGGAAGAAGCCTCCTCTAGGGCACGGCTGAGAGATGGGTCAGTAAGCAAGAATTCAGCAATTATTTCATCACTAAGTCCAGTAGTTCTTGCTAATCCTGTATTGGAGCGAATCTCCTCCAGTGCTTCCATACCGCTAGCCATCGTTCTTCGGGAGGGTCGGTGACACATCAATATTCTCTGATTTCCGCATTGCAAGATCCGTGTCCCTGTGCCTGGAAATGTAAAAAGTGACTTTTCTGATAATCATACAAAAAATCAAATTAAGTTTAATTTTCCAATTGAAAAATTAGTATATAATCAAAAATTTCAATTGGATTATCAGTCTTGGTTAACGAATAATATAAGTGCTTCTCCGTGCTCTGGGCGCTTGGAGATAGCAAGGGGGATGCACTCTATCCCGGGAGGGAGGAAATGGTAGAGGACTACGAAATACAGGAATTGATAGAAAGAGACGTCTACGTCGGAGACAAATACGTTGGAGTGATCGTTGGAGAGAGATTTCACCCGAGAGACGAGTTTGTCAAATCGATGAGGATAAAGGTGGAAGACGAGGTAGCAAGTGAGTTTATGAGAAAACCCGCCGATCTAGCCCCGTTGGCAAAGGAGCTAGTGCATAGCATCAGGCCAGACGGAGGAGTGAAGCTATCCAAGTCAATGAGAGAGCTACAGAGAAGATGGAGGAACACGGTCAGAATAGAGAAGGACCTCTATGCTCCCGATGAGCTTGTCGATAGGGCCGTTCTGGACAACGACGGCATGGACATAGGGAACGTAATCGACTTGATCAAGATTAAGCGCACTTACAAGGGTCTACTGGTAAAGCCCCACTTCATGATAAGGGCGAGGCACAGCCTTCCTGAAACCATAGCCGTACCTTGCGGCCAACTGGCCAAAACGACGAACAGGCTCGATGAGGTCATTCTGAAGTGCACTTTCTCCAGGCTAACGACGCTGCCAAGCTACCTGAAGTTGAACGGGCACTGGGAAGAAGAGTGAGCATTACTCTTGAGTAGCCTTCAAATCATCTACCTGCGTGGCTCCGCTGCTCAAGGGCGCGTAGCTTAGTTTGGCTGGAGCACCCGGCTGATAACCGGGAGGTCACAGGTTCAAATCCTGTCGTGCCCACCAATTACAGCGTCCAAGGTTTCCATTTCACAACAATAAGCATCATGAAGGGGCCTCTTCCCGCTTCAGACCAAATGCCTGTTCTGAGCGGGGCATCAGGCGCAGAAGTCGCAGAGTCATTGGCTCCGCTATTGGATATGGATCACGTCAGAGTCGAGAGCAGGAGGTTCCCCGACGGAGAGGCCTACGTCAGGATTCCCGCTGAAGATATTGGGTCAATTAGATCGGAGCCGGTTGTGCTTGTCTCGAACACATATCCAGACTCGGGCATTATACAGACGATACTGCTGCTAGGTGCCATCAGAGACGTCAGGAAGGGCGACCTTTCGAATCTGAAGGGGGAGTTATCTGAAGGGATGGATGACGTTGGGCCAGGTATTTTCCTAGCAATCCCATACTTTGGCTACGCAAGACAGGACAAGAGGTTCTCGGCTGGTGAGTCGGTTTCAGCCAGGACAGTGGCAGAGGTCCTTGAGGGCCATTGTGACGGGATTGCAATACTGGACCTTCATGCCCCAGAGGTTCTCGAAGGGATGGGGGTGCCGATAGAATTCGTTAGTTCTATGCCCGAAATTGCAGACAGCTTGCAAAACGGGGTTGGTCCGGACTTCATCCTAAGTCCGGACAAAGGCGCTATTTCGAGGGCTTCTGAGGTAGCAGGACTAATCGGGTGTGAGTTCTCCTACCTAGAGAAGACGAGGATCGATGCCCACACCATAGAGCACACACCCAAGGACCTGGACGTCTCGGGCAAGGTCGTAGCCATAGTCGATGACATGATCAGTACCGGGGGGACCATCTGCAGGGCAAGCGACGCCCTGAGGAGGCAAGGGGCGATAGAGGTCCATGCCGCCTGTACCCATGGGCTGTTCACAGGGGGGGCACTGTCAAGACTGGCGGAGCATGTAGATGGAGTCCACACTACCGATTCACTGCCGAACCCCAGGGCTAGCGTTTCAGCAGCACCGGCACTAGCTAGGGGCCTTAGAACGCTGATTGAGTAGACGTCAGGATAATGGGCAACCAAGTCGCTATACGCTGCGTTTATATCGGTCATGCCGTGCGGCGGCTTACCAGCATGAGGAGATGTTCCAATGAGTGTTCATATTGAGTTTGAGACCCCGCAAGACGTACAAGAGCAAGTTTACGAGATGGTGAAGTCCCTAGGAAAGGACGGCAAGGGCAGACTGAAGAAGGGTGCCAATGAGGTTACCAAGTCCGCCGAGAGGGGCACTGCCCAGATGGTCGTGATGGCCGAAAACGTGAACCCGGGCGAGCTTCTGGCACACATTCCAATGATCTGCAAGGAGAAGGAGATTCCTTTCATCTACGTAGAGGACCAGGCTTACCTGGCCGAGGCAGCAGGAATGAGCACAGGAACCAGGACGGCCGCGGTTGCGGTGATGCAGGTCGAGAAGGAAGGCATGGACAGATTCAACGAGGTTAAGGGCCATTACGATACGCTCTCCTCATGAGTAAGGAGTGATTGATATGGCAACAGAGGCATGGCCAGCCGAGGTCGTGGAGATCGTGGGAAGAACCGGTCTGACTGGAGAGGCCATGCAGGTCAAGGTCAGGGTCCTGGACTCCAACAACCCTCGTGACGTTGGCAGGATAATCACCCGGAACGTGCTTGGCCCGGTCAGGGGCCCCGACCCAGTGACTGGCAAGGGTGGCGACATCCTGATGCTGAGGGACACGGGGCGAGAGGCCCGTCGGATAGGTTCGAGGTGATTTGATGCCGGAGCAGAGGATTTGCTCATTCTCGCACGAGGAGATCGAGCCCGGAACCGGAATGATGTACATCAAGAGGGACGGTTCCGTCTACTGGTTCAAGGACAGCAAAGCCAGGAAGAACATGCTCAAGCTGAAGAGGAACGCCAGGCGCCTGAAGTGGACAAGGCGCTACGAGAAGGGCGGCATCAAGTGATCAGAGGGAGTCCCCTCCCTCTTCCCACCAACCAGGGCCATCGGTCGCATGCCGCTTACCGTCCTGGTGCTTCCAGCAGTAGTCGGTATCCCTGAAGCTCAGAGAATTGCATTGATCCATGGAACATTTCACCATCTGCTGCCTTTGTCTTCCAAAGGGGTCATCTTTCGAGTCTCCCTTTGCCATATCCTCATCCTTCTCCTCCGAGGAGTCGAAGGACGGTCTACCCCATCGGGCGAAAAACTCTCCATCGTTGAAGACCTTGTCGAGAATCCACAAACCAAAAACCACGATGAGTATGGGAATGTCGATTTCTGCGATTCCGGTAATCATTATGCCATGGACTGCTATTGAGTGTGCATCAAGTTTGCCACTGCCTGATTCACTGGGCAGTTATCCTGTAGTCGACCCTGGCCCTGTCATTCTCGTCGCTGGAGAAAAGCCCACCTTGATCGGGGGGCTGTGCCTCCCCGCAGTCCGTGTTGTCAATCACTGTGACGTAGGTGCCCGCATCTATGTCGACCTCCAGATTTGCTCCTGCTGTGTTCGGGTCGCTGAGGTCTGCCAGGTAGACGAAGCTCTCCTGCTCGCCCTCTGCGCATTCCTTGTACTTCTCGTAGTTCACCTCGGTCATCGTGTAGAGGTCGATGTTCGGGCCCTCCTGCTTCTCCAGTGTCAGCCTTATCGTAGCCACCGAGTCGATTGTCCAAGTGAGTTTGATGTGCTCGTCCTCGTTTACGAAGGTGTTGTCGTCGAAGAGCTCCTGCTCTGGCTTAACGGTGTCACTAACCCTATCCATGCATCCAGTAAGAAGTATGCATAAACAGAGTATGAGGGAGGCAAATTTTCTCATGGGGCAACGAGAGAGCACAGGCACTTCAAGAGTTTGGCTGGGTAACTTCGTTGAAATAGGGGAGGGTTTTCGGCCCGCCCATGGGAGAGCAGACCACATACATCATGATCAAGCCAGACGGAGTAGAGAGGGGGCTTACGGAGGAAATAGTCAGCAGGTTCCAGAGCATCGGGCTGCGCATGGTGGGCAGGCGAGACCTGACTCCAACTCTTGAGCTAGCCGAGAGTCACTATGGGGTCCACAAGGAGAGGCCCTTCTATCCTGACCTAATCGAGTTCATCACTTCTGGCCCGGTAGTGGCAATGGCATGGAGAGGAGAGGGTGCAATTGCGGCATCCCGCAAGCTGATCGGAGCCACTAACTGGGAGGAGGCGGAGCCGGGGACGATTCGCGCTGACTTCGCTAGGAGCATCGACCACAACGTCATCCATGGCTCAGACGGAGAGGATACTGCCACCTTCGAATTGGGCCTCTGGTTCCCAGATGGTCTTGAGGACTGAAAAGAGTGAGTAGCATGAGGTGGGTAGGATGTCAGGACGCAGACAACCCATCGTCGCCGTGCTAGGTCACGTTGACCATGGCAAGACTTCATTGCTAGATCACGTTAGATCCCTCGGCGAACAGGGTCGATCTTCGGTGATGGACAGAGAGGCAGGTGGCATCACCCAGCATATCGGAGCCACGGAGGTGCCTGCTGGAATACTGAATGACTTATGCGCCCCGCTTCTAGGTGGGAAGACTTTCGACTCTCCTGGGCTTCTTTTCATAGACACACCGGGACACCACTCTTTCTCGTCCCTAAGAGCCAGGGGTGGATCACTAGCGGATATAGCGATACTCATCGTGGATGTCATGGAAGGGTGCAGGCCGCAGACCAGGGAGTCACTTAGAATTCTGAAGCAGTCCAAGACCCCATTCGTCATCGCTGCCAACAAGGTGGACAGGATATACGGTTGGGGTGCGGAAGAAGGCCGCTCAATGGCCCTCTCAATGAGGGATCAAAGCAAGGAGGCCCTGGGACTTCTGGATCAGAAGTACTGGGAGCTAGTTGGCCAGATAGCTGAGGAGGGATTCAACGTCGAGAGGTACGACCGCATCAAGGACTTCACCAAGGACATCGCCCTAGTTCCCGTCTCGGCCAGAGAGGGAGAGGGAATCCAAGACCTCCTAGCGGTAGTGATAGGACTGGCAGAGCGTTACCTTGTGGACCAGTTAACGGACGTCGAAGGCTCGGGCGAGGCAACTGTCCTGGAGATGAAGGAAGAGCGTGGCCTCGGGAAGACCCTCGACCTAATCCTTCACAGGGGTTCGATCCGCAAGGGCGACGAGATAGTCCTGGTCGGGGACAGAGGTCCGATAGCCACCCACGTCAAGGGGCTTTTCTCACCCAGGGGGATGAGCGAGATGAGGGACGCGGGAGACCGTTGGGACGACTCGGAGGTCGCCTATGCAGCGGCTGGAGTGAAGATCAGTGCCCCCTCTCTAGAAGGGGTTCTCGTTGGCACTGCTCTGAGGGTGGTAAACTCAGATGAGGAGAGGGCGGCAGCAATGGATGCCGCCAGACAAGAGGCCGACCTATCCATCGAGCTGGAGGAGGAGGGCGTATGCATCAAATCCGACACAGTAGGTGGTCTAGAGGCGCTGGCTAAGGAACTGGGAGAGGCAGGGGTACCAATCAGGGAGGCAGGGATTGGGAAGGTAAGCCGTCGGGACGTCAGAAGCGCAGAGGCCGCAGCTGATCCGCTTCATCGGCTAATTCTGGCATTCAGCACGGAAATCATGGACGAGGCCCAAGCAGAGATAGACGCATCCGAGTCAGGTGTCAAGCACATAGGCTCTGACATAATCTACAGGATCCTCGAGGAGCGAGAGGAGTGGATCGAGGCTAGGAATGCAGAGCTGGAGGAGGAACGGAGGGAGATGGTGGTCTACCCTGGCAGGATAATGCTTCTTCCAGACCACACATTCAGGGTTTCGAAGCCGGCGGTTGTGGGAGTAAGGGTCCTGGCCGGAAGGATACACATCGGGCAGGGACTCCTGAAGGAAGGCAGGAAAGTCGGGAGGATCAAGTCAATCCGCTCCGGTCAGGAGAGCATGAAGGAGGCCAAGCAGGGAGCGGAGGTCGCAATCTCGGTAGATGGGGTAACCGTAGGTAGGCAGATCGACGAGGGGGACGTCCTTCTTGTGGACATCCCAGAGTCCCATGCGAGTAAGCTTAGGAAGATGGAGATGACCTCCATGGAGAGAGAGGTCTACGAGGAGTTGCTTGAGCTGCACAGGAAGGACGACCACTTCTGGGGACGCTGAGTCACGAGCATGCGATGTTCATAGGTCCCGAACACTCAAGTAGTGATGGAAACGGCCTCGGAACCTCGAGGGTTCGACATGACCATGGCTCAAGGCGGCGCATCAAGCTCCAAGGACCTGATCAGGTCTGTTTCGGGTCACTCGAACAACCTGATGAGCGAGGTGGCGAAGGTAATCATCGGAAAGCCGGAGAATATCAGGAAGGTTACGATAGGCATCCTGGCAAACGGAAACATCCTGATCGAGGACAACCCCGGCCTGGCGAAGACCCTGATGTCGAATACCTTCGCACAAGCGCTTGGTTGCAAGTTCAAGAGGGTCCAGTTCACTCCCGACCTCCTTCCGGCCGACATCATTGGAACGTACATGTACGATCAGAAGACGGGTGAGTTCAGGCCTAGATTCGGTCCTCTATTCACAAACATCCTTCTAGCCGATGAGATCAACAGGGCACCTCCCAAGACCCAGGCGGCGCTCCTGGAGGCAATGGAGGAGAAGCAGGTCACAATCGAGGGGATAACCCACAAGCTGCCAGCTCCATTCGTGACGATGGCGACCCAGAACCCGATAGAGCAGGAGGGAACCTATCCCCTGCCCGAGGCACAGATGGACAGGTTCCTGATGAAGATGAGCATGGGATACCCATCCATGGACGAAGAGAAGGCCATCCTACAGCGAAGGAAGCTACGGGCCAAGGACGACTACGACGTGGAGCAGATTGTCGAGCCCAGGAAGGTAGTGGCTATGCAGAAGGCACTTGAGACGGTTCACATCGACCCAGCGATACTGGGTTACATCGTCCAGGTTGTCCAGAGAACCAGGGCAGACCCGAGGATCGAGGCCGGGGCCTCACCCAGGGCGAGTCAGGGTCTTTTCAAGGCATCAAGGGCATCTGCGGCGATTGACGGACGAGACTACGTCATTCCGGACGACGTGAAGGGAGTCGCCTTGGACGTAGTCAGCCACAGGATCGTGCTGAAGCCCGAGTCGAAGATTAGGGGCGTCACCGGAAGGAGAGTCGTCAACAAGATTCTCAGCGAAGTGAACGTCCCAGTAATACAGTAGTCTGGAAATCGCAATTAACCGAGCGCCCGACTCGGTAGCGTGACACTGGTCATCGCCTGCGTTAACCACAAGGGAGGTTGCTCCCGGACGACCACAGCGGTCAACCTGGCGACCTCCTTGGCAATAGGAAGCGAGGATTACGGGATTTCCCCTAGGAAGGTGCTTGTCGTCGATATGGACCCAAAGGGAAACGTTGCGACGACATTCGGTGTTGACAAGCGTAGTGTTGGCCCTACCATGAACGAGCTTTTCGCACGTGGAGTAGACGACAATTCGCTGAAGCTCGCCGATTGCACATTGGGTCCCGAGGTCCTCACGAGGGCTATGCGCAACTCCTGGAAGAGTCACAACCCGGACAAGAAGAGGGGAGCCCCCAAGCACATCTCGGTGAGGAACCTCTGGATTCTACCCGCCGACCTGGACCTCTCTGGAATCGAGGTCGACCTAGCGACCAGAGTGGGTAGGGAGAACAGGCTGAGGCTCGCTCTCCAGGAGGCTATCGGACAGTTCGATGTGATAATCATCGATACGCCCGCCTCCCTCGGCCTCTTGACTGTGAACTCCCTATCTGCGGCCGATTGGGTACTCATCCCCATCCAAGCCGAGTTCTACGCACTGGAGGGAATGGGTCAACTAATGAGCGCGATTAGGGACGTTCAGAGCTCGGTTAACCCTAGCCTGAAGCTATTCGGGATCCTGATGACTATGGTCCAATCAAGGAGCAAGTTGTGCGAGACGGTCACCGAGCAGGCGAGGAGGCATTTCGGAGACAGGGTGTTCGAGGCACAGATCCCACGTTCGGTGGCGATCGCGGAGTCACCTCTTGAGGGGGCCCCTATTGTGATTGCCCAGAAGCCTACCAAGTCGAACCCGGCGAGCCAATCCTACTGGGAGTTCGCCAAGGAAGCAGATGACAGGATTTCTTCGATAAAGAGAGCCTGACGGTTATTGGTTTGACCTTTCCATGACCCTTTGGCGTGCGTCTAGCAGCGCCGCTTCCATCTTCACCTTGACCTCGGACTCCATCGTCTTGAGCATCTCCCCTATCTCCTTCTCTGAGAGGCCCTCCCTCTTGGAGAGCTGCTTCTCGATGTTCGACATCATCTCAGACTCCCTCTCCTTAACGAAGTCGGCTACCCTCTGCTCCATCTCGACCTCCCGTTCTAGAGCCAGTTCCTGACGCCTGAGGGCCAGAGCCGCCTCCATGGTGTCCCTCTCGGCCGTGAACCTCCTTTCCAAATCCGCCAGGGCTGCCCTCTCGGATGCCTCTTCAAGTGACTTGGTCCTAACATCGATATCGGAAAGCATCTCCTTCTCGAGTGATTCACGCTCGCTTTCTAGTTGCTTCTCCAGCTTGGACTCGTGCTTGCGTCGCTTCTTGGCGATGCTGTCCCTCATCTTGATCTCCTGGTCCAACCGATAAGACTCGGCCTTACGGTGGATATCGGACTCCATCGTCTCCCTGAGGTCCATCTCAACCCGTCGCTCCATTCGTTCGATTCCCTGTGAGGCCTCAAGCTCGAGCCTCTCCTCAAGAAATGCCTTCCTCCTTGAGAACTCGACTTCCATGTCCTTCCTAAGCCTCTCTCTGACCTTAGTAGAATGAGCCTCCATCCTGCGGTCCCTCTCCAGCTCGAGTTGCTCTCTTAGCCGGTTCTCCTCACGACGCAGCTTGTGCAGCATCTCCTCCCTGAGAAGCCTCTCCTCCCTCTCAAGAGCATCCTTCTCGAGCCTCTCTAGCTCGTCCTCTAGCTCTGCTCTGAGATCGGCCTCAATCTGTTGCAACTGCTCCTCGAATAGGATCTCGTTAGCCTTCCTCATGGCCCCGTGCATTCCCGAAACCCTCTCCGTCATCTCGGCGATTCTGATCCTTCGCTCCCTTCGGATGCCTGATCTGAGTGTTGACTCCTCCTCGAGGCGTTCTGTTGCTCTGGAAGCTATGCCAGCGGAAGGGGATGAGGAAAGTGCGTGTTGGGCCCTTAGCTCGTCTAGCTCGTCTATTCCCCCTGACTCCTCCGAATCAGTCGACTTGCTCTCACTCAAGGCCCCATCCCCGCTCCCACGCCTATTCCGGGGTATTTGAGGGAACAGGGTGCTCAGAAGCCCAAGGATGCGGTTTCTTGGGCATCATTGCTCTTGTCGAATCTAGAATGTTACGTGGAAGTCGTTCTTGCAAGCGGGGCAGGAAAGTTCCCTCTTTCCTGGTCTGGGCCTGATCCTCAATCCCCTCTCGCAGGAGGGGCATTGGATGTCGACCTTGACTATCTTCCTGGTTAACGTGAAAATTCCGGAGCAGGCAGAGCAGGTCAGCTCGGCGGGCCTCTTGTCGGTTCCAGCTACTAACACCGTCATGCAGTTTGGGCATGGCACCTTCTCCTTGGTGAGCATCTCCACAGTGGGCTGATGGGAAACTCGGCAGACGGCTCCGCAAAGCTCGCATTCTATCTCTCCGAGGCCCTGTGGGAGCATATGGTCGCAGTTTGGGCACTCCGCCAGAGGCGGGGCATGCTTGGACTCGACTTCTGGGGGTGACACGTAGGTTCCGAAAAGAGCCGCCTTAATCAAGCGGTCGCTGAGCTGTCATCTCCCTCTTTGCCCAGTATGATATTGGCTATTTCAGCAATATCGGAGCCGATGTCACGTCCCAGGGCTGCTAGGATGGATAGCCTGTTTGCTCCTGTCCCAGAAACCCACATTCCGTTGAGGATGATTATTATCGCACTAGCCTCGTGAAGGGCTATCCCAGCAGCAAGGTTGATCTTGAAACCGCTGATTACGGCCAATACCAAGGTCAATGTTACCGCGACTGAAATGGCGATGTTAGCGTATACTACCTTGCGGGTCCTCTTGGCTAGGGCCACCATTCGAGACAGTGCCCTTGGGTCCTGACCTGGGATCAGTACGTCGGCTGCCTCGAGGTTCACCTGGTCCCCGCTTCCAACGGCTACTCCGATGTCAGCGGCTGCGAGTGCCCCCGCGTCGTTGAAGCCGTCACCGGCCATCAGGGTGCGGTCGTCTGAAGACCTCTTGGTGACGTATTCGGCCTTTCCTTCGGGGTCCACGCCCCCCTTGCATAGGGATGGGTCTATCCCTATCTCCCTGGCAAATGCCTCCACGCTGGCTTGTTCGTCACCACTCAGAATCTCTATCTTCACCCCATGGGACCTCAATTCGGATATCGCCTCCAGAACGCCCTCCCTCGCGTCGTCGTGGGCGAAGCCGAAGGCCGCGATTGGCTTGCCGTCCAAAGCGAGGACGCTGGCCCCCCTTCCGGCATCGCGCGATTCCTGTAGGGCTGCTTCGATTTCGGGAGTCATGCTGACTCCATTTGAAAGAAGCCAGTCGGAGCGCCCTAGCATCACCTTCCTTGGACCTATTTTCCCCGATACTCCTGCCTCCCCATCGGAGATTCCGCTAACTGGGGTTGGATTCAGCCCCCTCCTGGTTGCTGCCTCAATAATCGTCCTAGCATAGGGGTGATTGGAGCGAGCCTCTATCCCAGCGGCAATTGAAAGGGCGTTGTCCTCATCCTCTCCCTTTGAGACGTAAATCTGAGAGATTGTTGGTTTTCCACTAGTGAGCGTGCCCGTCTTGTCGAGCATTGCGAGCTCGACCTCGGAAGCCGACTCCAGAACGTCACCTCCCCTAGCGATTAGTCCGAATGCGGATGCGGTCGTGAGTGCAGCTGCGTGAGGCACTGGGGATGCCAACAGCAGGGAACAGGGGCACGAAACGACCCATAGCAGGAGTGTCGTTAGAACCGCCTGCTTTGTTGCTCCGAAGATGAGTAATGCGAAAACTGGCGAGGCAATAACCACCAAGGGAGTCCAAATCAGGGTGAAGCTCTCGATTGTGCTCTGTGTCCTTGTCGGCTGGTCCTTGTAGTGCTTTACCAAGTCAATTAGGCTGGATAGACGGGTTCCTTCACCCGTAGCTTCTGACTTGACTACTAGAGGCCCCCTGACCAGAGTCAGGCCAGCCTCTATTCTGTCCCCCTCCTTTACGGGTACGGGGATCGGCTCTCCGGTCAAGGGGGCTCTGTCTATTGCTCCAGACCCCTCGACGACTATGCCATCCACCGGTACTGTCTCCCCAGAACGTACCTCTACCATCTCTCCGACCTCGAGTGCCTCTACAGGTACCATGTCATCTTGGCAGTCGGCAGTGGTGAGATTCGAAGCCGTGGCGATAACTGTGAGTTCCCTGACCGCACCTGAGTGCTTTTGTTTGCCCTCCTTCGTGACTACCCTGGCCCTCCGTGGAATTCGGTCGAGACCTCCTTGCATGGACTCCCTGGCTCGAATCAGTGCCCTATTCTCTAGATGGGATGCGAATGCGACTAGTGCGACCACCATCAGAGCCTCTACCAGCTCGCCCAGCGCCACTGCTCCAATTACGGCAAGCGATGTGAGCACCTGGAATCCAACCACCCTGTTCTGCAGGCTCGCGATTGCCTCTAGGAATAGTTGTGAGCCGGCGAACGCAATTCCCGATAGTGCCAGAATCCACGCAACCAGAGAGGGAATGGCGGTCGAGGATTCTACGGCTGCGACTAGGGCGATGAGTGGGATTGCCAAAACTGCGGACAGAAGCTGGATCTGATCCTTCCTGAATCCTGTCTGACGAGAGGGAGCGAGGTTGAATCCTTGCCCGAGTATCTCCGAAAGCTTGGCATTCGAGGTTTCGCGGAGCTCTACGTCCTTTATCCACACTTTCTGGATCTCTATTCGGCCGCCAGTGATGCGGGCGTCTAGCACCCCAGGCACGCCATTCAACCATTGTATCAGCATCTTGGTGTCCATTCCCCTCTCGGAAGCGAGTCGTTCTGGGTTCGCCCCAACTACGTACATCCATCCCATGTTGGGGTGATGTCCTAGGCTGGAAAGGACTGTCGAGGCACGGGAGGTGGTCCCCCTAGATACATCTTGAGTCATCTCCACCGTACCGTCCGCCACAGAAATCTTGCAGGACTCGATCCCGGGTAGCCTGCTAACCGCTTTGGTTGCCTTCATTGCGCAGTCTGGGCAATCCATTCCCATTATCTCCCAGTCGAAAGAGTGGGTCCCATCGAAAGAGAGGCCGATGTCTGGACTCTCAATTGGTTCTGCAGGAATTGCCTCTCTGGATTTCTTCTGCCTTATTTGAGGTGCCTTGGGCAAGGAAACCTTCGGTAGGGACAATCGCTTGCCCTTGTCCTTAGGGGGCGATGGTGATTCGTCATCATCGAGGTATAGGAAGTCCTCAGAATCTCCCGACATCGTTTCGCCATTGCCCCGTCCCGCTTGAACATGGTGATTGTGGGCCGGTGGAATCATCAACACCGGACCGCTCGATAATCCATGGTCGAGCTCCCCGAATCCCCAGATTGGGAAATGATCGTGTTTGATGTCGATGGAACCCTGCTCGACCGGGACGGTTTCCACGACGATCTTGTATCACTGGCTAGGAGGGTCGATTCAGAGGTGATGACCGTGTCCCTGGCCTCCGGGAGGACTCTGCCCAACGTTACCCCGATTAGGCAGTCGCTAGGGGTCTCGGGGTTCATCGTCGCCGAGAACGGCGGGATGGTATGGGACAGCGACGAGGGGCATGAGATTGTGGCACTAGAAGATGGATCCCGAGCCAAGGAGGCAGCGGAGTGGCTGGCCACGAAGATCGAGGGCCTAGACCCAAGGGGCATCGAGTCTAACAGATGGAGGGAGACTGAGTGGTGCCTCAAGGAGACTGGTCAACACAGGGCCATGAAGGAGATGCTAGCAAACAGCGAGTGGTCGGACTTGGAGGTAGTCGAGACGGGATTCGCTGTACACATCGCTAAACCAGGTCTGAACAAATCAAGAGGGCTGCGATATGCCCTGGAGCAACGTGGAATCGACCCATCAAGAGTGATAGCCTGCGGGGATGCACCCAACGACATCCCGATGTTCGAGACGGTCGGCTACTCTGTTGCGGTGAACGACCAATTCCCCGAGGTGGTAAGTGCCGCTGACTGCATCACGGACGGGAGGGGAAAGGATGGTGCGGTCGAACTTCTCGAAGAGCTGTTGTCCCGGGCCTAGTTTTCGTGGTGCAGGCGGCAGGATTCGAACCTGCGAAGCGCTATGCAGAGGATCTTGAGCCCTCCCCCTTTGACCACTCGGGTACACCTGCGAGCATCCGAGGGGCCTGATGGCTTTGATTATCCCGCATGCCAGCATTCCAATCGAACATTAGGAATTGTTGATGTATCGCCTGTGTGGCATAATGAGACAGGTCGCGAATTATGACGGTGGATTCGGAAACTCGCAGGCTCACCAAGAACGAGCTCATGATGGTCGAGAAGACTCTTTTCGAGCTTACTCGAAAGCAGAAGGGACAGGATTCTCCGGTCCACATTCCCATGCCGGAAGGGCTCGGTTTCTGGAGCTCTGTGGGACAATTGCTTCAGCACATGGAGACGGAGCTCTCGGAGACTGTTAGGGAAGAGGGGATGAACGCCAAGGCTCAGCTTCTGTCCAGGAGGCTGGGCGTCGCTAGGACCTGCGTTCGGGACCTGACGAGGATGAGGCTGCTTGCCTTCACCAGGCACGCAATGATGTCCAACCTGCTCAGTGATGAGCAGGGGGGCCTCTCGATGAGGGGGCTGGGCAGAGTTGAGTGGGAGAGGCATGACCCCTCCGAGAGGATATTCTACAACGGAATCATGGATCTGGCTGAGAGGTACAAGAGGGACACTTCGTGGTCATCGATGCTTGGTGGGGATGATGCTTCGATAGCCTCGTCAGCACCTGTGGTTCACGACACATTGAGCCAGTTCTCCGAAGGGGAAGAGGGGTCGGCTAGGGTCCCTCCGGCCGCGCCCCTCCAGGAGGGGGCATGGGAGGAGCCGGAATTAGACGAGGAGGACCGTATCAGGGACATGGACGTATTTCCAGAGCATGCTTCGTCAAGGTCCGAGTCCAGGAGCGTGCAGCAGGAGCAGGATTCTCCAGGCGAAGATCTGCTGAGGATCAGGATACTGAAGGACGTCTCCGACCCGATAGTCACATCAGACGGAACAGAGATGGTTCTGGAGGAGGGCGACATAGAGTCCTGTCCCTCCTTGATCGCTGAGACTCTGATTGCTGCTGGACTAGCCGAGGCGGCTCCGATATAGCAGGGCAATTACTAACTCTCTTCGGCGCCGCACCGCATAGGAGGCAGAAACATGGGCAAGGGAGTTACGAACACGCAGATAAAGCGGTACAGGAAGTCGTTCGACGCGGACCAATCCGCCAAGGTGGCGCAGAACGCGGTCAGCAACACGGAATTGCCAGCTCTGGCCCTGAGCCGCGACTTAGTACAGAACATGGACTTCTCGTTCAGCACGAAGTTGGACGAGTGGAGTGTGACGAACCAGATGAGGAGCGGGAGGTGCTGGCTTTTCGCTACGCTGAACCTATTCAGGGTGGGTGCAATGAAGAAGCTCAACGTGAAGGACTTCGAGTTCAGCCAGGCGCACATTCACTTCTGGGACAAGTTGGAGAGGGCGAATCACTTCCTGGAGGCGATAATCGAGACTTCGGACCGGCCAGTGGATGACCGTACGATCCACTTCCTCCTCGGTGATCCGATAGGCGACGGGGGGCAGTGGAACATGGCGATGAACCTGATCAGGAAGCACGGGCTGGTCCCCATGTCGGCTTATCCCGAATCCCACAGCAGCAGCAATACCAGGTGGATGAATGCCGTACTGAAGGACATCCTCAGGTCATCGGCGAGCGAGATCAGGGGTATTCTCGACGGAGGGGGATCGGAGAAGGAGGCCAGAGACCACAAGGAGGGCAGAATGGCTGACATTTGGAAGATTCTCTGCATCCACCTAGGCACGCCACCAGCGAAGTTCGACTGGCAGTGGAGGGACAAGGACAACGAGTTCCATCGCAAGGGGGAGATGACCCCGATGGAGTTCGCGGAGGAGTACGTTGACGTCGATTGGGAGGACTACGTCTGCATAGTGAACGACCCTAGGAACGAGTACTACCGTACCTACACGGTGGACTTCCTGCAGAACGTCGCCGGAGGCCCTCCGGTGGTCTACCTGAACGTGCCATCTGATGAGATGAAGGCAGTTACCCAGAGGCTCCTCGAGGATGGGACCCCCGTGTGGATGGGTTGCGACGTTGGGAAGCATATGGAGCGGAAGAGAGGGCTCTGGGACGCAGAGCTATACCAGCTGGAGGGCTTGTACGGCGTTAGCTACGGAATGGACAAGGCGGACAGGCTGAGGTTCGGGCAGACGATGATGACGCATGCCATGCTGTTCACTGGGGTGGATGTGGTGGACGGTAAGCCAAGACGTTGGAGGGTCGAGAACTCGTGGGGAGACAAGGAGAGCGGCATCAAGGGATACTACACGATGAACGACAACTGGTACGACGAGCACATGTTCGAGATCGCAGCGCCTAGTGGCTACCTGACCGATGAGATGAGGGATGGGCTCGAAGGCGAGCCGATAGTCCTGCCAGCATGGGACCCGATGGGTTCGCTTGCTCGTGAAGAGGCCCTCGAATAGGCCTAGTTCAGGTTTCGAAGGGACAGTTCTATCGTCACTGAGTCGGGGATCGGTATCCTGAGCACCTTCCTCAGCGACTTCTCGTCTTTGGCTGTGTTAGTGACGAGTTCCAGGAGCCTCTTGTGGACCCTCATCTCCCAGTGATCCCATGTCTCAGCGCCCTCTCCATCGGGACTCTTCCTGCATGGGACTACGAGTCTGCGGGTGGGCAGTGGGATTGGGCCCCTAAGGTCAACTCCCGTCTCGTCGGAAATGGCCTTGATCTGCTGGCAGACTATGTCGACATCCTGGTGGTTGTCGCCGGTAAGCTTGATCGTTGTGACTACCGGCATCAACTTCACCAGCGCTGCATCACTTCTTCTCGATCTTCATGCAGACGCCAGCGGCCACGGTCTTGCCCATGTCGCGGATAGCGAATCGGGACAGCTCTGGGAACGCGTCCATCTGCTCGATGGCCATCGGCTTGGTAGGTGCGAACCTAACAAGGGCTGCATCTCCGGTCTTCAGGAATGCTGGGTTGGCCTCCTTTGTCTTCGAGTTCTCCAGCAGCTCGACGAATCGGACTGCAACCTGCGAAGTGTGGGCGTGGAAAACGGGGGTGTACCCGGCTCCAATCGCCTTGGGGATGTCCATGAGCTGGATCTGCCCCACGAAGGTCTCGTCGTGTCGGACGTACGCTGGCTCGTTGTCCTGGTAGCCAGCAACGTCTCCTCGACGGATGTCGGTCGCTGCAAGGCCACGGACGTTGAAGCCGACGTTGTCGCCTGGCTCTGCCTTCTCGTGAATGGTGTGGTGCATCTCGATGCTCTTCACCTCTGCAGACTTCTGGCTCGGGTTGAACACAACTGTCTTGCCAGAGTGTAGGATTCCTGTCTCTACCTTGCCAACGGGCACGGTACCGATTCCGCTGATCTTGTAGACGTCCTGGATTGGCAGGCGTAGAGGCCTGTCAGTGGGCTTTGGAGGCATCGAGATTGCATCGATGGCCTCGAACAGGGTAGGACCGCTGTACCAAGGAGTGTTGTCGCTCTTGTTGAATATGTTGTCACCGTCGAAGGCGCTGCATGGTACGAAGGGTATGTCGGTTGGGTTGAATCCAGCCATCTTCAGGAGGTTCGAGACCTCCTCCACGACGCTGTTGAACTTGTCCTGCGACCAGTCGACTCCGCTGATGTCCATCTTGTTGACGTTGACGATCAGCTCCTTGACTCCCAGAACCTTCGCTAGGAAGGCGTGCTCCTTGGTCTGAGCGTTTACACCGTCGTTGGCGGCTACGTTCAGAACAGCGGCGTCAGCCTGGCTGGTCCCGGTGATCATGTTCTTCACGAAGTCACGGTGTCCTGGTGCGTCGATGACGGTGAAGTAGTACTTCGGCGTGAAGAATTCCTTGTGCGCGACGTCGATTGTGATGCCTCGCTCCCTCTCCTCCTTCAGTCCGTCCATCACGTATGCGAAGCCGAATCCGGCCTTTCCTCGCTCCGCTGCTTCCTTCTCGAACTTCTCAATTACATGCCCTTCAATATGGCCGCTGTCTAGTAGCAGTCTTCCTACTGTGGTTGACTTGCCGTGGTCGACGTGACCGACGAACACGATATTCAGATGCGGCTTGCTCTTGTCTTCCCATTGTGAACTCATTTGTTACACCTCTAAGGTGCCCCGCCGACCGAAGAGGTGTATATGAACCGTTCCCCGGGGTTTTCGGTGTGCTAGTGCTAGATTGGAGGCCATTCGGGCTTCCGGGAGGCTCTCGTTCCATCTACCTGTACTGGAGCTCGATGACGAATCGATTGATCTCCGTGTTGTGCGTCTCCGCGTTCTCCAGGTCCACCGTCCAGTCCCCGGGCAGGAATCCCCGTACCGTGGAGCCGCCGATCACCATCCAGACGCAGTACTCGTCGCCTCCGCAGTCCCCCGCGTCCCTGTTGTCGTTCTCTATTCCCGTGGTGTTGGCGACTTCCTCGTCGGTGCTGTTGTACATGTACAGGTCGAGCCTGTTGTTGGTAGTGGTCCCCGGGAGCCCGCCAGCTGGCTGGTCGTCGTCCTCCTGTGGGTAGGCCAGCTTCGCCCTCATGTAGCGGATCCTGTCCTTCGACTCATCGTCATAGCTGACCGGGTACTCCCAGGTCATGATCACCGGGGTGGTGGTGGCCCTGTCTATCACGAAGTCCTCCCAAACCCCACGGTAGTTGACGTAGACCATCGATTCGGTGCTGTCCTCGAATCCGTTGTTGTCCACGACGGTAAGCTTGACCTCCCACGCCCCGGCAGGCCTGTCCTCCCAGGTGTAGGTCTCCCCAGTGGCGTCAACGTCGTTGTCCGTGACGCCATCGTTGTCAGAGTCGGTGTAGGTGTCCAAGTCCCATCTCCACTCCACGAGGTACTCCTCGGCGTAGCAGCTCGAGTCGTCCGGATCGCATCCTGCCCAGGAGCCGGAGCCATCCAGCGTGACCGTGGTCGAGACCTCTATCTCCCTGTCGTTGACGTCCTTGTCGTCCTCGCAGACCCAGACTATCACGAAGTCGCCGTTCGGTGGGTCCTCTCCCTCGCAGTCGTCGTCCTTGTCTGCGGAGATCTCCGCCTTTGGCTCCCTCGCGGAGGCGTCTACAACGTTGATCGTCTTGCTGACTGTCGTCTCGTGGGTCCCGTCTCCCACCGCCAGCTTCACCTTGTACTCTCCAGGTTGAGAGTAGGTGTGGCTCGCTGTCAGGCCGGTCCCGGTGTTCCCGTCCCCGAAGTCCCAATCGAAGGTCATCGAGTCTGCGTCCGGGTCGGATGACCCTGCCGCGCTGAACGTCACTGAGTCCCCGGCCTTCACGGTCCCGCTCGGGCTCACGGTCATCGTGGCAGTGGGCGGGCTGTTGTTGCTTAGGAGGTCCATGCAGCCGGCCAGCATGGGCGCTAGGAACACCATCGCCATCAAGCAGGCTAGGCCACGTGGTCGCTTCATGTGATATCTGGGGAATCGCTGGGTGAAATCAATCCTGCGGCTCTCCGGGTCTCTCAGAAATCGAATAGGCTGCTCTGCCTGGTTCCTTTCAGTAGGTTCTTTTCGTCCCATCCGAAGGCCTCCGTGATGCGTCCGAGCGACTTGGCGAGCCTGCCTGCGTAGTACTCCTTGTCGTACTCCGGCGGATCGCCGCCTACCTCATCAACGAGCCATGCCCTCACTCCCAGCTTCTTGTCCCCCTCGTCAGGCTCCGTAACGACGTAGCCGACCTTCATACCGGGTGTGAACTGCAATCCCGCGGCTATCCTCTGCTTGGCGGCCCTGACGTATGGCAGCCCGTCCGGGTTCGCGTACACGCTGAAGTCCCACTCGTTCTTCTTGGAGTCCCACTTGCCCTTGCAGGACCTGCTTATGACGAGCTGTGCTGGGTCCACGGAACCCTCTCGGACCCTGTCGATCACCCCCTTCGTCATGTCCACGGCAGCTAGTGTGTCTCCATCGAGTATCATCTCGAACATGTCCGTCATGGTGCTGGAGAGTAGTTGGAAAGAGTCGGTCCTCCGGACCTCGTAGCCCCTGATCATCATCTCCTCGCGGGGCCATACGACCCTGCCGACGTAGCGCTTCTTCGCACCGTGGCTGAAGAAGGAGGACAGCGCTGTCTCGAACTCCAGCTCGGCTCCCTCCCTGGTGAACCTCTCGGCGAGGGAGTCGCCGAAGTCGAGAGTGGTCTGCTTGGCCCCCTCCCATTCCTCGAGGTCGGAATCTTCCTCGGGACGGTTCATCGGGGCCCCTGAATCGACTGGGGCTCGTACGAATATCGAGTCGGTGTCGGAGTACACTACGTCGTAGCCGTCCGTCTCGACCCGTGAGATGATCCCCTTGATGTTGTGCCTGGCCCACTCGGTTATGCTCGCCCCGAGGCTCGGGTGAGTGAATCTGTAGAAGTTCGAGGCGAAAACCCCGTAGAACGAGTTCATCAGTATCTTCACTGCGTACTGTAGCTGGTCCTGGAGGAACGCCTCGGCCTCGTCGCCCTCCTCGTTCGCCTTGGCCAGGGCTGCCTTGTGGCGGTCCCTGCTGTCCATGAGGCCCTCCAGCAACTGGGGAACCAGCCCGAGCCTCTCCTCCCTCGAGATGTACCTCGTCTTTGTCGTCGGGGAAACGCTGTGCGAAGAGTCCTCGCTACCGTCCCTGACAAGCGTCGTCGAGCAGATGTTGTTCGATATCATGATCGAGGGGTACATCGACTTGAAGTCGAGCACGACCACCCAGGGCTCCACACCGGGCTCGACCTCGTGCACGTAGCCGCCCGCTATCTTGTCCTGCTTCCTGGGGCCCTGGTTGGTGTTGGGTACTGCGAACCCCCTCCGGTCCGCCATGCGTATCACTAGCGAGTCTATCCAGCGGCTTGTGGTGCTCGTGGCGGCTATGTCGACGGTCGTCAGTGAGACCGAGGCAAGGGCCTCCTTGCGGGCTACCGACTGCAGCCTGTCCAGGATATCAAGCGGGAGGACGGTGTCGCGCACGCAGTAGTCCAGGACCTCGTCGGGCCTGGCCGCCCACTCCTCGTCCATCTTGCTGGCATCGATATCCATCTTCTGCATCTCCTCGTCGTCGGGCCAGAGCAAGCGCGACACGTAGCGGAGCGACTCCCTCTGGGGCCTGAGGGTCTGGCGGGCTTGCCACCATGCGTCGAGAGG
>CENY01083591.1_pt1 | contig 48514 bp, 39 predicted proteins | sample 356181 | NCBI WGS metagenome assembly CENY01 (sample SAMEA2619840, study PRJEB7988) | marine metagenome | isolation source: saline water (ENVO:00002010), including
CGACTCGAGGAGATGGACTTATAGGTGAAGATGTAACAAGTAATGTTAAGACAATTAATAATGTCCCTAAAAGTATTGAGTCATTAAAAAATATAACCAAAATTGAAATCCGAGGTGAAATTTATATAAAAAGATCTGAATTTAAAACTTTGAATTCTATCAGGATTGAAAATGGGCTAGAACCTTTTTCTAATCCTAGGAATACTGCAGCAGGATCCCTTAGGCAATTAAATCCAAAAATAACTGCCGAAAGGCCTTTAGATGCGTTTTTTTATTCTGTAGCGTATAGTAGCAATGAAATTCCTAAAACTCAATATGAGATATTAGAATATTTACAAAATTTAGGCTTTCAGACTAATCCTAATAATAATAAAAACACATCTCCTGATCAAGTTTTAGAGTTGCACAATTATTGGACTAAAGAACGCTCTAATTTAGACTATGATTGTGATGGAATAGTAATAAAAGTTAATGATATAAATTTACAAAAACAACTAGGTACAACATCTAGAGAACCTAGATGGGCAATAGCATTTAAGTTTAATTCTGAGAAATCCAAAACTAAAATATTGAGCATAAATGTAAATGTTGGTAGAACAGGAGCAATCACACCATTAGCCTTATTAAAACCAGTAAAAATAGATGGAGTAACAGTACAATCAGCAACACTCCACAATTATTCTTATATTCAAGATAAAGAAATAATGATAAATGACTGGGTATTAATTGAAAGAGCGGGTGAAGTAATTCCTAAAGTTTTAGAAGTCATAAAAACTAATAGAAACGGTAATGAGAAAAAATTTGAGATGCCTGAACATTGTCCCAGTTGCAAAGAAAAGCTTTTTAAACCATGCAATGAAACAACAATATTTTGTATAAATCAATTATGTGAAGAAAAACTAATCAGGTTGCTTGAACATTTTGTCAGTAAAGATGCCATGAACATCGAAGGAGTAGGTAAACAATTGGTCAGTAATCTTGTAAATAATAAATGCATAAGTAATATTGCAGACCTATATTATTTACAAAAAGAAGATTTGATTAAACTAGATGGAATCGGCAGCAAAAGCGTTGATAATATATTAAATTCAATTGAATCAAGCAAATCTAATCCACTAAATTCTTTAATTTTTTCCCTAGGAATATTAAATGTTGGAAAAGAAGCTTCAATAATATTATCTAACCATTTTAAAAATATTGACAACATAATTGAAACTAATGAAGAAAAACTTAACCTTTTACCTGGAATAGGTCCTAAAATGGCAAAAAATATAATTCAATATTTCCAAAACCCATCTAATTTAAAAATTATTGATAAACTTAAACAAGCTAATGTAAAAATGGAGATAAACTCAGAAGACGATGAAAATATTTATTACTCACAATCATTAAATAATATGAATTTTGTAATTACAGGGACTCTTAATATAGGTACTAGATCTGAAATAAAAGATTTTATCAATAAAAATGGTGGAAAAACTTCAAATAATTTAACTAAATCAACTGATTACTTGATAGTTGGAGAAAATCCAGGTTCAAAATTAGATCAAGCGAAAAAAATGCAGATCACATTATTAACAGAACAGGAATTAAATAAAATGGTCGATTAAATATTAAATCTAACTATTGATTTAATATTGCATAAAGTATAATTAGGTTTATTAAAGCAACCGTTTCGAGGCATAAAATTCATCTCTCAAAATTAATTTTAAAAAATTTTCGAAACTATAAAAACCTTACTCTAGATTTAAACCCTGGAATTATATTTATCCAAGGTAAAAATGGACAAGGTAAAAGTAACCTTTTAGAAGCTATATATATATTATCTATTGCAAAATCACACAGAACTAGAAATGAAAAAGAGTTAATTTATAAATATAAAGAAAGTAATATTGAATTTACTCAAATAGAATCACACATTTCAGATAATGAACAAAGTTCAAAAATACAAATGAATTATCATTTAAATTTACCTATATCAAATAATGAACTCAATTTGGATTCTATAGGACATTTAACTAAATCTATCTTAATTGATGGAGCACAAATTAATTCTTCAAATTTAATTGGAAATTTAACATCTGTATTATTTGATGCCGAAGACTTAGATATAATTTCTGGGAGTCCCTCTATAAGACGTAAATATATTGACATACTTATTTCTCAACTAAATAAAAAGTATTTAACTACACTTCAAAACTACCAAAAGATACTTACACAACGCAATAATTTGTTAAAGTTAATACGTAAAGGTGATGCATCAATTAACGAGTTATATTTTTGGAATAAAGAATTAATTGAAAAAGGTACTTACATAATTGAAGAAAGAAATTCCACAATAAATTTATTAAATAAACTATCTGTACCTATACATAAAAATTTAAGTAACGATCAAGAAAATTTAGAAATTACTTATATGCCAAATGTACCAAAAATTATTGAAACAGAAAGCATAACCGAAATATTTGAAAACCAACTTATTACAAAAGAAAAAGATGAAATATTACAGGGAATTACTATTGTAGGTCCACACAGAGATGACATTAAAATTTCGATAAATTCAATGAGCGCTCATGCATATGCTTCTAGAGGTCAATCAAGAACAACTATTTTATCTATGAAATTAGCTGAAGCTAAAGTTCTCATGGATTTTTACAATAAAGAACCATTAATTCTTCTTGACGATATATTATCTGAATTAGATATAGATAGAAGTAAAAAAATACTTCAATTAGCTGAGAAATATACCCAATGTATAATCACAACAAGTGATGAAGATTTATTAAGTTCAGAATATATTTCTTCTAATCAAAAATTTAAGATCGAAGGTAGAGAAATATTTTCAATAGTATAATTATACTTCAGGAAAGGATCTTCGCCCTTCTAAATTACTATGGACATCTATCAACACAGTTTTACCTGAAGCATTTAATTCTTGCGCTTTTTTTATTGCAGGTATAAGTTCTTTTGGATCTTTAACTACAATACCCACTGCACCTAATCCTTCAGCAATTTTAGCATAATCCCCAGTTAAAAATGTAGTTCCAAACTTTTCTTTAGCAGATGGATAGCCTCCTGGATATGTCGCCATTCCTCCGTTGTTCAATACTAAAGTTGTAATAGGTATTTTTTCTCTGACTGAAGTTTCAATATCTAAACCTGACATTCCGAAAGCACCATCACCCATAAAGTTCATACAAAACTTATCTGGATTAGCAATTTTTGCACCAATCATTAGTGGGATACCATAACCTAAATGAGTACTTTTACCCCAACCTATATAACTATGAGGTACAGTAGCTATATAAAATGGCATAATAGTATCTCTAGGTGCACCAGCATCATGAGTAACAGTACTATTGTTTTTATCAATAGCAGCATTCATAGCATCAATTACCCGATAAGTATTAATAGGTATTTCATCAGATTGTAAAATAGGTTGCCACTCTGACATCCATTTTTCTTTTAATGTAGATATCTCTTCTGAGATATCTACATTAATATTATTATTACCTTTTAATTGTTTTTTTACTTCTGTTAATATAGCTTGAAGAATTAATTTAGCATCTCCTGGCAATCCAATTTCAGCAGGAAAATCTTTATTAATATTTGAAATAGATTCAACACTATGTATTATCTTTTTCCCAGGAGGAATCTGTTGACCATATAAAGTTTTTGTAAGACTTGACCCAATAGCAAATAAAACATCCGAATCTTTCAACCATTTTTTTGCGGGCAGAGTAGTCGCTGCACTACCAGATCCTAAAGATAAAGGGTGAGTTTCATTAAATGAAGATTTACCTGGCATAGAACAAAATACTGGTATCTGTAGTAATTCAGCTAATTCTTGTAATTCTAAAGTTGCTTGAGCAAACAAAACTCCCATACCTGACCAAATAAGAGGTTTTTTTGCTTCTAACAATATTTTTACTGCTTTATTAATTTCATCTTGTTGCGGTAATTGAAGAGTGCGAGTTGGAATACTATATTCAATATTATCTGAGAGCATTTCTGATTCTCCTATATCTTTAGGTATCTCAACAATCACTGGCCCAGAAGTACCATTTCTTAAAGCATGAAATGCTCTTCTCATAACATCAGAAACTTGATCAGGATGCGAAATTACTTCAGCGTGTCTTGAAACAGATTCATAGGTTCTAACAGGAGAAAAATAAGGGTTCACGCCATATTGAGAAAGCAAAGGGCCATCTGTTAAATATAAAATAGGAACGTTATCAGCAAAAGCTTGAGCTATACCTCCCATAGCGTTTTCAGCGCCTGAAGTACCTTGTGTAATAACAACCCCAAAATTTTTCCTTCCTTTCATACGACTAAAACCATCTGCAGCCATTACTGCACCTCTTTCATGTCTAAACATAATGGTCCTAATATCTTCGTTAGCTACAGCTTCTAACAAATCATTTGAAGGAAAGCAAGTGACAAATTCTACCCCTTCTTTTTTCAAAATTTTTGCAACAGCTTCTACTACAATCATAAACTCTCCTCAATAATTTATTTAATTAAAATTTTCACCACTTTAACATATTAACATTATAAATTATAAATATATAATATATAAAAATATAATAAAATTAAACTTATAATATTTATAGAGGTAATTTATGTCACAATGGGTTTTAGTAGCATCAGGTGGAGCATTAGGTGCAATTGCAAGATATGCTGTAAACCTAATAACTATATCTAGGTTAAATTCTAATTTAATAGGAACATTTTTTGTAAATATCTCTGGTTCTCTAATACTAGGAATACTTATTGGAATATTAGATAACAAATCAGGGCAATCAACTTCTTTTAGGTTGTTTGCTGTTATAGGCTTTTTAGGTTCTTATACAACATTCTCTACTTTAACAGTAGCATCAGCAAAATTAATTTTTGCTGATGAATTAATGAAGTTTTTAATAAACATAATTTTTAGTATATTAATCGGCCTAATTGCTGCAACTTTAGGAATATTAATTGGTAAAAATATATAAAGAGTTTAAGAGTAAAATTTGTATTTTATAATAAATCAATATTCATTTATTTTGGTTGCATTATTATTAATAGTATCCTCGACTATGATATTTAAACAATTATTTGATTTCAAAATTGCATTGGGATTAATAATAATATTTACTAGTAGTTTAATATTTACTCAAATATTTTTTAAAACAAAAACTTCTGAAATTTTAAATGTAGAAGATTTAAATAAATCTTTAGAATCTCATACATTCACTTTAATACAAATATATTCTGATTACTGAGTTGCTTGCTTATCATCAAAGCCTATAGTTGATAGGCTAGAATCAAAATTAACTAAAGAAATAAATTTCATAAGATTAGACATTAATTCAAAACCAGGCAAATATATTCGTCAAAATTATAAAATAAATACTGTCCCCTCATATTTAATATTAAATCAAAAAAAAGAGAAAATCTGGCGACAGAATTTAAATATACCCAGTATTGAATTAATTAATGAAATAAAGGAAAATAAAAAAAAACAAGACTTAAATTAACCTATCCTAATTAAATAAATCGATTAACTTTTTTGATCGAAATGAAAAAATTCGTTCTAATTCTTTTTTTACAAATAATTTATCTACTATAAAACCAAACCACACTTGATATTCAACTTTATCAATAGCCAAGCATCCTTCTTCATTATCCACAAATAAATGCTCATGCACCCATTTTCTATAGGGGCCTAAAACCTGTTCATCTACAAATCGGTTATGTGGTTCCCAAGCAGTTATCTCGCTTCGCCATTTTATAGGTATATTACGTAGAGAAAGTCGATAATCAATTTTGTCATTTAACTTAATTTTTTCAGGCAATTCACTCAAGATTTTAAATTTTAAAAAACTTGGAGTAAGTATTTCTAAATTATTAGCATTAGAAAAAAAATCAAATACCTCATCAGATTTTTTATACAATTGTACCGAGCAATAAATTTCACCTCTGTCAATTTTTAATTCAAACATATATTTAACCTATAATATCTTTTAAAGCATTATCTAATTCTGGAAAATTAAATGCAAAGTTTAAGTCAATTAGTTTTTGAGGATTTACTCTACGACTACCAAGTATTTCTAAAGCTAATTCTCCCATTAATATTTTCAGAGCAAAAGATGGAACTAAGGCTAAATTTGGCCTTTTTAAAGTTTTGGAAAAAACAGACGAAAATTCTGATTGTCTATAAGGGTATGGGGAAACAATATTTAGAGGTCCTTTAAAATCATTTCTGATAAGAAAATCAATTATATCTATAAAATCCTTAATATGAATCCATGACCACCATTGTTTACCATTAGACAACCTGCCTCCCAAACCAAACTTATATATATATAACATTTTCTTGAAAGCCCCACCATTTTTACCTAATACAATTCCAGTCCTAAGTTGAATAGTATCAACTCCATGATTATCAAGTTCTAATGATTCTTGTTCCCATTTCAAACACGTTTGTGCTAAAAAACCTTTACCAGCTCCAGAATTCTCATATAGAATTTCATCTTCACGGTCGCCATAATACCCTATAGCACTAGAAGAAAGAAATTTTCTCACCCTGTGTGTTGGATTATTTTTAATGATTTGAACTAAAATTTTAGTTGAATCAATTCTACTATTTCTAATTTTAGATTTTTTATTTTTTGACCAAAGTCCAAAAACATTTTCTCCAGCTAAATTAATAATTAAATCACTATTTATAACAGGCTCAACAGGGCAAATATTTAAATCAGGATCCCAGTAATATTTTTTTATATTATCAGCAAATAATGCCTTCGATTTATTTATGTTTTTAGTCAAAATAGAAATAGAGTAACCTAATTTATCTAATTTTTGTGATAATTGATAACCAATAAAACCAGTAGCACCTGTAATCAAAATCTTCAATCAAATACTCCTTTATAAATGAAAAAAGTAAATAAAATTATTTAACATAATTAAAATTTAATGTATTATTACTAATTGTATACAACAAAATAAATAAATAAAAATTTATTAATTATTAAATCATGCAAAAATCGAAATATATATTCATATTTTTAGTTTTTCTACTTATACTCAGCTGTTCTGATAAAGAAACAATAATTAATACAAATGATCCTAATTCAGATTTTGAAAAAGAATCAATTAATGTTGTTAAAAATAAAATTGCTCCAAATTTCTCTCTAACTTCAATTGATGATAAGACAATAAATTATGAATCTAAGAATGACTCAATTAAGCCTAAATTCTTATTTTTTCTTTCGAAATACTGAGGCAAATGCCGCACCGAGTTACGGAGCTTAATTCCAATATATTCTAAATATTCCACCAAAATAGATTTTTTGATTATTAGTATTGAACAAAATGAATCTAAAATTGAATTAAAAAATTTTGCAAGTAAAGAAAATCATCCCTGGGAGATATTTAGTATCGATAAAAAATCTATGGAATCACTGAATGTAACACAGCAATCAACTAAAATTTTCATCAATAAAAAAAATGAAATTATATATAAAGCAAATTATGGAGAAGGATCGGTATCTGAATGGACAGAATTATTTAATAGTGCTATAAATTAAAATTAATTAATTTGTAAAAGATTTTCTAGGAGAAAAAATGTCAAATATAATCCCCGCAGGTCACTCAGTTATAGAATCAATCGCTAATGAAAATGTTTCTCATGCCTTTGGGCTACTTGGACATGCAAACTTATCAATACTTGATGGGTTTTATGATAGAAAATTTCCTGAATTTATTGGTTGCAGACATGAACAAGGAGCTATTTTAATGGCTGACGGATATGCTCGAGCAAGTGGGAAACCAGGAGTATGTATAGCTACATGTGGCCCTGGAGCAACAAATCTAGCTACAGGAATAGCTCAAGCATATGAAGCTCAATCACCAGTAGTGACAATTGCAGGAGGAATTCCTGAATCATATACATTTAGAGAAGGTTTCCAAGAATTAGATTTAGTAAGTATATTAAAACCATTAACAAAGTTTTCTGGGAGACTTACTGACATGGAACGTATTCCTGAACTAATGCAGCACATTTTCAGAATAGCGACTAATGGAAAAAAAGGACCAGTCTATTTAGAATTACCCGAAGATAAACTCCTAAATAGCCAAATAGATTATGAACCTGTCCCTCCTGAAGAATATCGTCTCGTTGACACAAAACCAGTAGGGGATGCTAAGGCAATAGAATTAGCTATAAATATTATGACTAAAGCAAAAAAACCTATAGTCATAGCTGGAGGCGGAGTAGTATGGGGAAATGCTACAGATAACACTATTAAATTAGCTGAATCACTAGGAGCAGGATTAATGACTTCATATGGTAGAAATGATGCATTGCCATATGACAATCCACTATTTTTAGGCTCTTTAGGGAGAGGCGGGTCAATCGAAGCAATCGAAGCAATACAAGAATGCGATGTTTTAATTGCTTTAGGTTCAAGACTATCTCAAATGACAGGATCTATGGGTGACAATAAATATATACCTAAATCTACAAAAATTATACAAATAGAAATTGATTCAAAAGAAATTGGCAGAAACTATCTAGTTTCAGCTGGTATATTAGGAGATGCTCATGCTGTATCTGCTAAATTCTTAGAAATATTAAAAGAAAAAATAAAATATACTCATAAAAACCAAAACTGGCAGGATAAAATTAAAGAATTAGTAGCAAAAAGACACGCTAGATTAAATAGTGAAGGCCAAAGTACATCTTCTCCAATAAAACCACAAAAAGTTTATCATGAATTACGTAAATCGATGCCAAAGAATTCTATATATACTCTTGATGCTGGAGCAGTATGTGCTATGGGCTATGACAGATTAGATTTCACAGAAAATAAAACATTTTTCAGCCCATTGTTTTTAGGATCTCTAGGAGTAGGTTATCCAGTGGCAATAGGTGCAAAAGTAGCAAGACCAAATTCACCAGTAATGGCTATACATGGTGATGGAGGTTACCTGTTTAATTCCCAAGAATTACAGACAGCAGTTGATTATAATATTAATGTTATAACTCTAATTATGAATAACAATTGCTGGGGTGGAGAAAAGAAAATACAAGATGCTTTATTTGAAGGAAGACATGTCGGTTCATATATAAATAACCCTAGATACGATAAATATGCTGAAGTATTTGGCGCTAAAGGTTTCTATGCTGAAACTTCAGATCAAATTTCAGATGCAATAAATGAAGCTATAAATTGTAACAAACCTTCAATAATAGAAATTCCAGTAGACCCAGAAGAACTTGGTAAAGATGTGAAATTATGAAGATATTGATAACTGGAGTTAGTGGTTTAATTGGTAATTTATTGGCTGTACATTTAAAAAAGCAAGGACATGAAATTACAGCATTAAACAGAAGCAAAGTTGAAGGTTTCGAGAATATCCAAGGAGATATATCAAATTTAGAAGATATAAAATCCGCTTTTATAAACAAAGATCTTGTTATACATATGTCTGCATACACTACACCTCCAAATATTAAATCTAATACTACAAATCAGGAAACTTGGGAAGGTAATTTAAATACAAATATAATTGGTGTTTACAATGTATTTGAGGCTTCAAGACTAGCAAAAATTCCTAGAGTTATTTTTGGAAGTAGTGGAGCTGCCATAGGTGGGTATTCTAAAATCTATCCATACAATAAAATAGCTGAAGGCAAATATGACCAAGTCCCGCAAACATACAGTAAAATTTCTCATTCAGAAATTAGACCTTTAGGGATATATGGAGCTGCTAAAGTGTGGGGCGAAGCTATTGCTAGGCATTTTTCAGACACCTATGGAATATCAATATTATGCTTAAGAATTGGATCAGTAAGAAAAGAAAATTACCCCAATAACCCTCATAGATTTTCTTATTATCTAGGCCATAGTGACATTATCCAAATGGTAGAAAAATGTATTACAGCACCTAAAGAATTATTATATGATATCTTTATGGCCTGTTCAGATAATAAATACAGCTACTATGACTTAGAACATGCCAAAAAAGTAATCCAATACTCCCCTATAGATTCTGCTGAATCTGCAATTCATTTATATAAAAATCACATTTAAGATTTATATAGGAGATAATAATGAAAATTTTAATTTTGTCTGGAGGTATGCATCCATTTCATCAAACAACCCCAATACTTATTCATTTCCTAATTGAAAATGGGTTTGAAGTGAACTTAACAGAAGACCCAAACTATTTATTAACTTATGATATGACCAAATATGATGCTCTAATATTCAATACTCGCCGAGTAGAAGAACTTACTTTATCCAATGAACAACAAAAGGCTTTAATTAACTATGTAGGCAATGGTAAAGGCTTTCTAGCTATTCATGTCGGAGCTGGGTTACCAGATTCTTGGCCAGAATATCATAATCTAACAGGTGGAGGTTGGGTTTATGGTACTAGTGCTGCTCATCCTCCCAGTAAACATAAGGTTGCAGTTTCTGACAAAAGCCACCCTTGTGCGAAAGATTTAAAAGATTTTGAAATAGATGATGAAATATATATGAAAGTTGGATGGCGTCCTGACAATAATATATTCTTAAGTACAAATTGTGAAGGTGAAACACACCCAACAGCATGGTCAAGGTCTTATAAAAAAGGCAAAGTAGTAACAACAAACCTAGGGCATTATGGACCTGCTTTTAAATCTCCTGAATTTCAAAAAATGATCATAAACAGTTTGCATTGGCTAACTAGTTGATTAATGATTAGATAAATAATCATTAATTGATTCAGCCACTTTCCTACCTTCAGCAATTGCTGACACTACTATTGACTGACCTATTACCATATCCCCAGCAGCAAAAATTTTATCTATATTTGTAAGACCATTAGAGTTAGTTTTAACATGATCATTTTGTGACAATTTTAAATCTAATAATTTTACAACATCCCCTAAATCTGGCTTATCGAATCCCATTGCTAAAATAACCAAATCTGCTGGTATAATTTTTTCAGTATCAGCAATTTCTTTAAATACTCCATTATCTAGGTTAACTTTTACAGTATTTAATCCACTGACTTTTCCATTTTTACCAATAAAATTTTTTGTTAATATACTAAATTTACGAATACCACCTTCATCTTGAGAACTTGAATTAACAAAAACTTTAGGCCATTGAGGCCAAGGGTTATCTTCTGTTCTTTGTTTAGGAGGCTTAGGTAACAATTCTAATTGAAAAACACTTTTGACTTTTTGTCTATGAGCAGTACCCAAACAGTCTGACCCAGTATCACCTCCACCTATAATAACAACTTGTTTAGCATTAGCTGATATTTGTTTTTGATTTAAGTCTAATTCACTATCATTTATAATATTTTGATGAGTTAAATATTCCATGGCAAAATGAATACCATCTAAATCTCTTCCCGGTATATCTAAATCACGAGGATGCCTTGCGCCACAAGCTAATAGCAATACGTCGTAGTCTTTAATTAAATCATCTAAATTAATATTTACACCTACATGTGCATTTACAATAAATTCGACACCTTCTTTAGTTATTTGATCAACTCTTCTCTCTAGTATAAATTTATCCAATTTAAAATCTGGAATACCAAATCTTAGTAATCCTCCTATTTTAGGATCTTTTTCAAAAACAGTAACAAAGTGTCCAAGTCTATTTAGTTGCTGGGCAGCTGTTAATCCCGTTGGGCCAGAACCAATGACTGCTATTTTTTTTCCAGTTCTATTAACAGGGATTTCAGGTGTTATCCAACCATTACCCCATCCTTTCTCTGAAATTTCTTTTTCTATTTGTTCAATTGCTACAGGGTCATTATTTATGTTTAAAACACATGAAGCTTCACAAGGAGCAGGACAAATTCTACCAGTAAAATCTGGGAAGTTATTTGTTAAATGCAAAGATTTAAGAGCATTCTCCCAATTAGATTTACTAACTAAATTATTCCAATCAGGAATGAAATTACCTAAAGGACAAGCTTGATGGCAAAAAGGAACCCCACACCCCATACATCTAGATGATTGTTCTTTCAAATCTTTTTGAGACCAGTAATTATTGTAATCTTCAAAATCATTAATTCTAGTCTTTATATTCCTTTGCTTAGGAAGATTTCGTTTATATTTTATAAAATTAAATGACAAATTCACCAACTTACTTTATATATACTTATTTTGGACAAACTTTGATAAATTTTTTTAAATTCAAATTCCAATTAGCCAATATATTATCTGCAATAATACTATTAGTAGATTCTAAATGTTCAAAAACAAGATTTTTTAATATAGTGTCATCTTCGACATCCAAATTTTTTATTTCGACCATTTCTTTATTATATCTATCCTCAAAAGAGCCTTCATCATCATATATATATGCAATGCCTCCACTCATTCCTGCCCCAAAATTGATACCAGTTTTGCCCAAAACTACTATAATCCCATCAGTCATATATTCTGAACAATGATTTCCTACACCTTCAACAACTGCTATTGCTCCACTATTTCGAATTGCAAACCTATCTCCAGCGATACCACTAATAAACACTTTACCTGAAGTTGCTCCATAAAGTACCACATTTCCAGCAATTACATTTTCATAAGATTTAAAAATAGATTTTGCAGGAGGCTTAATAGCAACTATACCACCAGACAAACCTTTACAAAAATAATCATTTGCATCACCTTCAATAAACATATTAATTCCCTTAGTAAGAAACGCAGCACAACTTTGCCCAACAGAACCAAAAAGTTCTAATTTAATTGTTTTGTCAGGAAGCCCATCTTCAGAGTATTTTTTTGATATCTCGCTACTGAGCTTAGTACCAATAGATCTGTTTTGATTATTAACATTACATTTTATATAAACTGGTTTCTGAAATTTAATAGCCTGATCAGATTTTTTTATTAAATAATCATCTAATACATTTAAAGTATTAGGGTCAATATTCTTTTTGCTACAATATAAATCCATCTGATGATTAGAATTGTACTTATAAAGTAATTTACTTAGGTCTACATTATTAAATCTATCAATATCTTTTCTTGGTTGTAATAAATCTACCCTTCCAACCATTTCATCAACTTTTTTAAACCCAAGTTTAGACATTATTATCCTCAACTCTTCTGCGATAAAAAAGAAATAATTTATTACATGCTCAGGTTTACCTCGAAAAAATTTCCTTAAAGTCTCATCTTGAGTAGCTATACCTACAGAACAAGCGTTAAGATGACATTTCCTAAGCATTACACACCCCATAACAATTAATGGAGCTGTTGCGAATCCAAATTCTTCAGCTCCCAAAAGACAAGCTATAGCTACGTCTCTACCTGTTTTTAATTGCCCATCTACTTGAACTACTATTCTATCTCTTAATCCATTCATAAGTAGTACTTGTTGTGCTTCAGCAAGACCTAATTCCCATGGCAAACCAGCATGTTTAATAGAAGAAATAGGAGATGCACCTGTCCCACCACTATCACCACTTATTAAAACAACATCAGATTTAGCTTTTGCTACCCCTGCTGCTATTACACCTACTCCAGCTTCTGAAACTAATTTCACATGAATCCTCGCTTTATCATTAGCATTTTTTAAATCAAATATAAGTTGAGCTAAATCTTCTATTGAATAAATGTCATGATGTGGAGGAGGAGATATTAATTCTACCCCAGGGTTAGTTTTACGAAGAAATCCAATGTAATTATCTACTTTATACCCAGGTAATTGTCCACCTTCTCCTGGCTTAGATCCTTGTGCCATTTTTATTTGTAAATCATTAGCATTTACTAAATAATTATTAGTCACACCAAAGCGAGCTGATGCAACTTGTTTGATAGCACTATTTTTATTAGATATAAACCTATTACTATCTTCACCACCTTCACCTGTATTACTTTTAGCACCCATACGATTCATTGCAATTGCAAGTGTTTCATGAGCTTCTTTACTTACAGAACCTAACGACATAGCTCCAGTTGCAAACCTTTTTACAATTTCTGAAGCAGGTTCAACATCAGATATTGATATAGATTTTCGATCAGATTTAAATTCTAAGAGCCCTCTAATAGTGCCAGTAGATTGGTTAAATCCATTTACATAATTTGTAAATTCTTTAAAATCATTAAAATCTCCTGTTTTTGTAGAGTTCTGCAACTTTGATATAGACTCAGGTTCCCAACTATGAATTTCAGAATTTTTTCTCCATTGAAATTCTCCACTAAATATATCGTTAATATTAGTAGAATTATTATAAGCTTTATAATGAGAATCTCTATAAGATTTTTCTAAATCATGTAATTTTATGCCACCAATCCTTGTATAAGTCCCCGAAAAATATTTTTTTACAAATCTATCATCCAAACCTAATGCTTCAAAAATTTGAGCACCTCTATAAGAATCCAATGATGCAATACCCATTTTTGACATAACTTTTATTAAACCTTTAGTAAAAGCATCAACAATATTCTGTTCAATTAATAAATCATTATTACTATTTTTGTTAATATTTGAAATTAAATTCAATCCAGATTTTATTGCTAAGTATGGATAAATTAAATCCACACCATAACCAAAAAGAGTAGCTATATGGTGAACCTGCCTTGGTTCACCAGAATCTAGAACTAATGAAACTTTTGACCTTTGATTAACTTTAATTAAGTACTGGTGCACAGCTGACACAAGAAGTAATGACGGTATTGGTACATTTTGTTTACCAATGTACTGATCTGAGAGTATCAAAATATTATAACCATCTTCAACAGATAGAGATATTTCTTTAAATATCTCTTCTAATCTATCTTCTAAACTTCCAATCTCCTTACGATTATCAAATGTAACATCTATAAATTTAGATTTAAGTCCTGGAAGATCTAAATTTACAATTTTAGTAAAGTTAGATGTAGTTAATATTGGATTTAAAACTTTTAGAAGTTTATTTTCCGAATCAAAATCTTTAAAAAATTTTTTTTTATTACTAATAATAGTATTAATAGAAGTCATATTTTTTTCCCGTATAGCATCAATAGGAGGATTACTAACTTGGGCAAAAAGCTGCCTAAAATAATTAAATAAAGGCTGAGGTTTTTTTGACAATAATGCAATAGGTGTATCATCTCCCATAGAATATATTGTTTCACTAGCATCATTAGCCATATCTGCAATCAAAATATTTAAATCTTCAGACGTATAACTAAAACATACTTGTAATTCATTTAATTTGTTTTCAGAAAATTCTCTTGAAAAATCTGAAGGTAAAATATCCGAGAGGTAAATTAAATTAGTTTCAAGTAAAGCTTGATAATTTTTTTTCTTGGAAATATCCGATTTAACTTCATTATCAAAAAACAATTCCCCTGATATTGTATCCAAACAAAACATTTCCCCAGCACCAAGCCTACCTTTTTGAACTATTCGATCATCAGGCACATATAATAAACCTGACTCAGAACCCATAATTAACCTATTATCAGATGTAATCCAATACCTGCATGGCCTTAATCCATTTCTATCCATTATTCCAGAAACATAATCTCCGTCAGATGCTAATATAAAGGCTGGCCCATCCCAAGGTTCCATTAAAGTAGAATAATATTCATAATAACTATTTACTTCTCTATTCATAAAGTTATCTTTTGACCATGCTGGAGGGATCATTATACTTAAGGCTTCGTTTATATTCATTCCTGATGAGATTAAAAACTCTAAAGAAGCATCAAAATTGAAAGAATCACTTTGATCCGGATAAGTTACAGGAAGCACTTTCATAAATTCATCTTTTAAAATAGGACTTTTCATAATATTAGACCTAGAAGACATCCAATTTATATTACCACTAATTGTATTTATTTCCCCATTATGGGCAATATATCTATATGGATGAGCTAAATCCCAATTTCCTAAGGTATTCGTACTAAAACGAGAATGGATAATTGCAAAAGACGATTTTAAGCTGTAATCACTTAAATCATGATAGAAATTAACTAATTGATTAGGCTGAAACAGTCCTTTATAAATTATTTTTTTTGAAGATAAACTACAAATATAAAATCCCTCATAATTATTAGATTTAAAATTTTCGATTGATATTTCAATTTGTCTACGTATAACGAATAACTTTTGCTCAAATTCAAATTTTAAATCTTTAGATTTAGACACAAAAAATTGACGTATTCTAGGTGCTGTTTTAAGAGCATTAGGCCCAAGAAATCCTAAAGCTACAGGTACATCTCTCCAACCTAAGAAATGTTGACCTTCATTAATAACCGTTTTTTCAATTATTGATTCACATATATGAGCTATAGATTCATCTTGCGGCAAAAATACTACACCTACAGCGTAGTCATCATTATCAGGTAATTCAATACCAAGGCGTATAGTTTCTTTTATAAAAAATTCATGAGGTTTTTGAAAAAGAATACCAGCACCGTCTCCTGTTTTGTAATCTGATGAAAGTGCAGACCGATGAGATAAATTGTTCAGAGATGATATAGCGTCTAATAATATATTATTGTTTTTTTTTCCGTCAATATTCGCAAATAAACCTAAACCACAAGAATCAACTTCAAATCTTTTATCATAAAAACCTTTAAGCATATATAAAACCAATTCTAATCGAAATCACGATTTATTTTGTGATTTCGAATATTTAAATTCAATAGAAATAACTATTCATTTTATCACTTATTCAAATTAATTCCAAATGTATAAAGATTCCAACATACTATTGATTATTATGTTAGTGATATGTTATAATAATAATAATATTTATATACACAAAGATACTTAAAGATAATATTTATGTATGATTTAAATAATATAAAACTAGCATTAGAAAATCTTCACGGCGAACCTATAAGTGAATCTATGTGGGAATATTTGGATATTAAAGGGTATATAAATGAAGTTGCCAATGGTACAAAAACCCTAAATGACTTAGAAGAAATCATCCAAGAAATCCAAGTCGCTACAGGCCTTAGAAATAAACCTAAGGACCGTTTATTATATCCATTAAATAGGGTTGAAATATTACCCAACGTTGATCGGGTTTCAGCTCTTTCAGTCGCAATAGCAACGCTAGCTAGTAAATCTAACCCTGTAATAAATTTCAGAGCCAATGAATTAAATAAAAAAATTATAGATGCATCTCAAATTGAAAAATGGATTAGTTCACAAAAGGCTAAACAAAATAGTAGTAAATTCATATCCAGTTTTGAAATACCTAATTCTCATAAGCCTATCCAAAATAAAGACGGAAGTTACAAAATAAGTCCCCCTTTACACATTACTAAGGTTGAAGGTGTAGAAGAAAAATATCTTTATTATTTAGACAAAAAATTAGTCAACATTAAAAAAATATCAGTCATAAAAGATAGCCTATTAGATAAATTAAGAAAATTATCCATACAAATGAGTGAAGAATTTTCTTGGGATAAAAGTGAATCAACAATGTTTATATTAACTGACTATATACCTAGGATATATCCTGTTAACTCAAAATATATAAAAAACAACAATTTTAAAGGGTTATCTAAGATCCATATGGAAATAGACCCTACAACATCACCAAAAGACGTAATGGTTAAATATTCAGAGTTCAGGCGAGAATTTATCCAAGGCAGACACAGAGATCTAAGTATTAAACATCTAAACCTTGCAATATTTTATGCAAAAAAAAATAAGAATGAAAAATGGATTCAAAGCATGTACTCATGGAATAGTAATTATGGAAACTCAAAACCTTCTTGGAAATATGAAGTAGTTACTAATTTTGCATTGCATTGTAAAAGAGCTTTCGAAAAATTAGTTTCACCTAATTTAAATCAAATATAAATGGAGGAATAATGGATTCTGAAAAATGGATAATAATAACTAAAAGTGATAAATATTCAATTTGTGAAAGTCAAAAAATGGATATACTATGTGAAGAAGCCCTTTTACCAAATTGCATATGGGCATCTGATACTTTAATAGGTCCAATAATATTAGTATTAAATTAAAAGAGGATAGAAATTATGTCAAATATAAAAGATGAAGAATCGTTAAGAACTTATATCAAAAAAAATAATAACTGGGGAAGATGGAAATCTAACAGTGATGCTGGTACAGTAAATTTAATTACAAAATCAAAAATAATTGAAGCATCGAATTTAGTCAAATCTGGAAGAACAGTTTCATTATCACGATCTTGGCCAATGATAGCAACTAGAGAAAACCCCCAACCTGCTAATAGTTTTGTAATGTCTACCGAAGATGAAGTTGCAGGCGGTGCATTTGACTATATATCAGTATCATACCATGGCCATTCAGTTACTCATGTTGATTCATTATGCCATTTTTGGAACAAAGATGGCATGTGGGAAGGTAAATCACCAAAAGATGAAATCAAGCATGATGGAGTATTAAGTGGAGCAGTTGATGCTTGGAAAAATGGAATTATTACTAGAGGTGTATTAATCGACATTCCCAAACACAGAAATGAACCTTATGTAACTCAAGATAACCCTGTAACTGATGTAGAATTAGAAGATATAATACAAAAACAAAACTTAAGAATATCTTCCGGGGATGCTGTTGCGATTTATAGTGGCAGAGAACTATATGCTAAAGATAACCAAGGAACTTGGGGTGGCCATCCTACAATGCCTGGCTTACATGCATCATGTCTAAGATTTATACGAGAACATGATATATCTGTAGTCATATGGGATATGCTTGACGTAATTCCTATGCATTATGGATCTGAAATTAATGTTCATACTGCAATAAGTGCATTTGGAGTAGTATTACTAGACAATGCTCTTTTAGAACCTTTGTCTTTAGTATGTGAAGAAGAAAATAAATATGAATTTATGATAACAATAAATCCATTAGTTATTCCAGGTGGAACTGGCTCCCCAGTAAATCCAATTGCTATCTTTTAATACAAATAGTGGTTTTATGCAAGAAAAACATATAAATATTAATGGAATAAATATTTTTTACAGAGAATATGGTGATCCAAAATCACAAGATGTAATTATGGTTCATGGTTGGAGTACAACTGGTATTGTCTGGGAAGAAGTTGCAAAAAATTTATCTAATAATTTCCATATCATCATTCCTGACAATAGAGGTAATGGGAAATCAAGTATTCCTACAAGCGGGTACCATATTAAAGATTATGCTAAAGATATTTACAATATTATAGAAAAATTAAATTTAAAATCTCCTATATTTATTGGACATTCATGGGGAGGGAATATTGGAACATTAATGGGAGCTGAATACCCCAATTTATTTAAGCTTATAATATTAGAAGATCCAGTTTATTGGAAAATGATAGATGCGTTTAAAACAATAATTCCAAACATAATAAAACAAAAAAATATGCCTAGAATTGAAATAATTAAAAATGGCATTAATAATGGACTTAATAATTTACAAGCCGAAAAAACAGCTGATTTACCAAAAAAATATTCCGAAGAACACTTAAAAAAAATTGCATTCTATAACCGAAACTGGGCTTTAAATTGTGAATACTATTTGAAAAGAATATCAACACCAACCCTAATAATATTAGCTGATCCATATCACGGTGGATACATATCAGATACAGAATATAAATATCATAGTAAAATCGCTTCTAAAATAGTCGATTTTGTTAAATGGAAAAATGTTGGCCATTTAATGCATATTACCAATCCTGACAAATTTATTCGCGAATTTGAAAAATATACAAGCAAAAAATTAAAAATTAATAGATGTAATTAGAATACTATTTAAGTAATTAAATTTCTTAACTTGACTGTTTATTATATAAACAATTATCTTAATTAGACTGATTTAGTAAAGGAAATATAAAATGCCTATTATGACTGGAAATAAAATATTACTCGAAATGTTAAAAGCTGAAGGCATTAAATACATTTTTGGTAATCCTGGAACATCGGAAAGCGCAATAATGGATGCTTTAGAAGAATGTCCAGAAATTGAATATATACTCAGCACACAAGAAGGAGTATCCATGGGTATGGCAGATGGATACGCAAGATCAACCAAAACTCCGACTTTTGTCAATTTACATATAGATAGTGGGCTAGCTAATGGAATAAGTTTACTAAATAATGCCTATGCAGGAGGTACTCCCTTAATATTAACAGCAGCTAATAAAGATATAAGAAAATTAGTTGAAGGTAGAACAAACTTAGTAGATATGGTTAAACCTTTTACTAAATGGGCAGCTGAAATAACTGAAGCAGAACAAATACCTAGTGCAATTCGTAGAGCATTTAATGAAGCTAAAACCCCACCTACTGGACCAGTTTTCTTAGCATTTTCAGCTGATGCATTAGATAAAAAAGCTCAAGTAAATATCATCCCATCTAGAAAAGAATATCATCCTCCAGAACCAAATACAGATGCAATAAATAAAACTGTAGATATCATCAATTCTTGTACGTCTCCAACTATTCTGGTAGGTGATAGAATGGCTCAATCATCTAATACAAATTCTTTAGAAAACTTAGCAGAACTTATAGGTGCAAAAGTATATTCTACCTCATATTCAGAAATGAATTTCCCCACAACTCATCCTCAATATTGTGGACCTTTAACGCCGAATCCATTGACTAAGAAAGAATTGAGTAAATCTGACTTAATTATAGGAGTCGGTACAAATTTATTCTCAAGTTTTTTTTATTTTTCAGGTGAATTCACATCCCCTACTGCAAAATTAATTCATATAGATTCAGCTTTCACTGAAATTGGTAAAAGTGAACCAACTGACATAGGTATTCTAGCTGACCCTGGAATAGCTGTAGAAAAAATTTCTAAAATTATAAAAGAAAAACAATCAGGTTATAATACAGAAAGAATTATAGAACAAAATATTAAAATAAAAAAAGAAACAGAATTATCACAACAAAATTGGAATGAACAGGTAAATAAAAAATGGGACAATCTTCCTATGGCTCCAGAAAGAATGATGATAGAAATTTCTAAATCTCTGCCTCAAAATTCAATTATAGTTGATGATTCTATATCCTCTCGTTCAGCGATGCATGGTGCTATAAAATTTAATAAAGCTGGAAGTATATTTGGTGAAAGAGGTGGAGCAATTGGATGGGGAATGGGGGGAGCATTAGGCGTTAAATTAGCAAACCCTGATAAACCAGTAATGGCCATTATTGGTGATGGGAGTTCCATGATGACTGTACAAGCATTATGGACTGCAGCTAATTACTCTATTCCAGTAATTTATTTAATTTGCAACAATGAATCATACCGTATTTTAAAATTAAATATGAATGTATATAAAACTCAAATATTAAAAGAAAAAAATCCAGAAAGTAAATATATTGGTGCAGATTTTCCAATACCATTAAATATATCTAAGATTGCTGAAGCAATTGGAGTATATGGCAAAAAAATTACAGACCCCAAAGATATAAGCTTAGAAATTTCAAAAGCATTAAAACTTAATAAGCCTACAGTACTAGATATAAGTATTGATAATAAAGTTTAATTTTACCTACGAATTTGCCTGGGATCCATTGCTTCACGCAATCCATCCCCTATAAAATTCCATGCTAGAACAGTTAAGAAAATAGCTAGCCCAGGAAAAACTGTTAACCACCAACAATATTCAATTAATTCCCTCCCTGTTGTCAACATATAACCCCAAGAAGGTGTAGGTGGTTGAATTCCCAAGCCTAGAAAACTTAAACTAGCCTCAATTAATATTGCATAACTCATTCCAAGTGAAATTTGTACAATAATTGGTGATAAAGTATTAGGGAATATAGATAGCCACATAATTCTCCAGCTATTCGCACCAATAGCTTTAGCACTTTCTACATATTCTTTTTCTCTTATAGACAATACATTTGCACGAGTAACTCTAGCAAATGAAGGTATAAAACCAATACCTATTGCAAGCATAGCATTTCTTAATGAAGGACCTAATATAGCTACCATTAAAATAGCTAATAATAAAGAAGGAAATGCCAAAATAGCATCTATAATACGCATTATAAGACTATCAATCCATTTACCATAATAACCTGCAGCTAAACCAGCTGTTACACCAATAAAGGTAGAAATCAGCATAGCTAGTATTCCTACTTGAAGTGAAACTCTACCTCCATATACTATTCGTGTAAATGAATCTCTTCCTCTATCATCTGTACCAGCTAAATGAGTTAATGAAGGTGGTAATTTAGGTGAATCAAAATCCATTTCCTCATATGCAGGTCTATTATTATCAGGATTAATATCAACTGTAATTAATGGAGCAAAGATTGCACATAAAGTAAATAAAAGTATTATAAATACACCAAAAACAGCAGTTCTATTCCTAATAAAACTGCGAAAAATATTACGCCACAAACTTGTTGGTTTACGTCTTAAATTAATAGTTAAATTATCTGATTTTGTTTCATTCATTCGTAACGTATCCTTGGGTCTAAATAACCATAGGCTATGTCTGCTAATAAATTAACAATTACATATACAAAAGAAATAGCCATAACAATAAGTTGAACTATAGAATAATCTCTAGCTTGAATAGCTTCAACAAGCATCAAACCAACTCCTGGCCATCTAAATACTGTTTCTGTAACTAAAGAACCTCCTAAAAGAGCTCCAAAATCCAATGCAATTACAGTAACTACTGATAAAAGAGCATTTTTCATCGCATGCCTTATCACTACCGTACGGTAAGGAAGTCCTTTTGCATGAGCTGTTCGAATATAATCAGAACTCATCACATCTAACATTCCTGAACGCATATACCTAGTAATTGCTCCCATTAATTGAATACCTAATGCAATTGAAGGTAATACAAAATGAGAAACTTTAAATCCAGAACCAATAGGACCATATCCAGATGTAGGAAGCCAATCCAACCTTATTGCAAAAAATAATATTAACATTAAACCTACCCAAAAACTTGGAGCAGCTATTCCAAATAAAGATATTGCAGAAACAAAATTGTCAGTCCAAGAAAATGGCTTTAGTCCAGCAATTATACCTAACGGTATAGCTAAAATCACGCCCAATAGTAATGCTGTTATTGTTAATGGAATTGTTCTTTTAAATTTTTCTAAAACTAGACTCCCAACAGGATGTTCTGCTGCATAAGCTGATGAAACTCCAAAGTCACCACGAAAAACTTTGTTCACCCAAATAAAATATTGTATAGGGATAGGTTTATCTAAGCCCATATCTTTTCGTTCTTGCGCTAAAGCTTCTTTGGTAGCTTCCATCCCTAGTCTTGTAACAGCCGGATCTCCTGGAGCGAACCTTACAGCTGAAAAAATAATAATAGACATAACTATTACTACATAAAGAGTCTGAATTAATCTTCTAATAATATAATTTTGAATTTTATTATCTCCAATATGTTAATTTAAAAACAGAACATCCCGCCAAGGTTTTTATGGCGGGATGTTCTTAATTGACATGAATTAAAATACTAAATTCTAGTCAACCCACCACCAGTCTTTAGCATTCCAATACCCTTTAGGGCTTACAAAACCACCTTGAATATGTTGATTTGCAGCAAAATATCTAGGCATACTTTGAAGTTTAACAATTGGAACATCTCTATTCACAATAATATCTACAATATCATTATAAGCTTGGGCACGAACTGCTCTATCAGTAGTAGATTTACCTTTATCAAATAGCACTTCAATATCTTCACTAAAGTATCTCATACCATTATTACCTTTAAATCCTGATCTATCATTATCTGCTCTAAACAAACTCTGCATTAACCCATCAGGATCTGGTTCTCTAGTATACCAAGCATCTCCAAGATCAAACTCTTTATGCGTACCATTGAAACATCTAGATGCAGGCCAATCTTCAGTTGTACAATCAACTCCAAACCAAACCTTATCTAACCATGTAGGACTATCTACAATTACAATTTCCATCTCAATTCCTGCATCAGCTAAATTTTGCTGAATAACAGTCGCCATTTTTTGTGTAACAGCTATGTTTTCAGGAACATATTTTATTTTAAGAGGATTGTTTGGACCATAACCTGCTAATGCTAAATGTTCTTTAGCTTTTTCAATATTTCTCTCAGGACATTCAAATGGTAGATATGCCCAGTGAGATTCTAAAATAGGGTTACAGCTAGGAACACCAAGTCCTTGGTATATCACTTTGTTAATTGCAATTGGATCAATCGCATACTGAACTGCTTTTCTTGCATTAAGGTCAGCCATTGGACCTTCACGATAGTTAAATATAACTGTCATGTAGGAAGCAGTAATACCGTCAACTTGAGATAACAATTGCAAACCTGGAGTAGTAGCAATACTAGAAATTTGCTCATAAGGCACATCAACTGCTAGATCTATTTCACCAGCTTTAAGTGCAGCCATTCTAGTTTGTGCATCCTTAATTGGAACTATATACACTTTTTGTGGTCTTATTCGATTAACTTCTTTATCAAAATAACCATCATACTTTTCTAATACAAGTTTATCTCCAGGGATTTGTTCAACAAACTTATATGAACCTGTACCTATTGGTTTAGTATCTTGACTCGCAACACTATCTTTATCAACTATAGCTAAAGCCCAGTGAGCCATAGATGGAAGAAAAACAGGTGTTTCATTTGTAAGTGTAACAGTAAATTCATACTTTCCTGTTGCTGAATAAGAAACTACATCATTTAATTCACCTTTACAACGTCCCTTATCTGCAATCTCATCTCTACAACGTCTCCAGCTAAATTCAACATCGGCAGCTGTTAAAGGCTTACCATTATGGAATGTAACATCATCTCTTATTTTAAATACATAAGTTTTTCCATCAGGTGAAACAGTCCAACTTTCAGCAATATCTGGCTTAGGGTTCATCATACTTGGATCATATTGCAATAATCTACTATAAATTAGTTCTGAAAAAATTATATCAGTTCCAGATTGGCTTTTAGCAGCATCTAAAAATTGAACTTCTCCACCATTACCTATTCTTAAAACTGATTGGTATGAAGCTGAAGGTATTCCAGCCGGAACTTCCCTTATTTCAGTTACAACTCTTTCTACAATTTTCTCTTTAGGTACCTCTTTAATTACTTCTTTAGTAACTTCTACAATTTTCTCTTTAGGTACTTCTTTAATTACCTCTTTTACTACTTCTTCAGTAACAATTTTTTCAACTGGTACTTCTTTGATTACTTCTCTAATTATTTCTTCAGTTTCAACTTCACAAGCACTAAAGATAATTAAAGTAGCAGGAATCAAAAGCAAAAAAGATAATTTAATCTTATTAAACAATTTTTGCAAATACATCTAGTCCTCCTATTATTTTATAAGTATTATTTATATTACTTTTCATAATAAAATTAATTATTATTAATAATAAAGTGCGTATATTATACATCTTAATTCATGAAAATCAATACTATAATTGGCTTTGTTCTACTTTAATTAGTTTTTGCATGGATCTCAATTCTTGTGGTGGATCTAATTTCATACCAAATTCACTCCAAGAAACTTCAGCAACATATATATCTTCATTAGAATCAACTGCTATACCATGTGGAGCATAAAACCTTCCTGGATCGTTACCATAACTTTGACGCCCTACCCTTGCCAAAAGATCGCCTTTTGAATTCATAATACTTATTCTTGGTCCCAAGTCTGTGCCAATATCATTTGATGCTATACCACAAAAATACTCTCCCACATAAACAAGACCATTTTGAGCAAAGTTGTCAGTAGATATTGCTGCAGCTTTAGACATATTTACCCACTGGTCTTCATATTTACCATTTTCATTAAAAACTTGAACTCGTTGATTTTCTCTATCAGCTATATATACAAATCCTTCTGAATCTACAGCTATATTATGAACAATATTAAATTGCCCAGGCCCAGTTCCTGATTCACCCCAAGATAATATTAAATCACCCTTACTGGAATATTTATGTACTCTTGCATTACCATAACCATCAGAAATATAAATATCTCCATTCCTTCTATCTACAGCTACATCTGTAGGCGATGAAAAAGGAATTCCGCTTAACTTAGGAGATTTTTGTCCTGATGTCCCTAATGTCATCAATAGTTTCCCATCATAACTAAATTTTTTTACCGTATTATCACCTACATCTACACAATACACTTCATCATCAGGTCCTATACTCACCCCATGAGCCGCCTTAACATCCATGTTTTCCCAAGTGTCTAAAACATCACCCTCTTTATTAAAAATTATCATTGGGATAGTCCCACGATTATATACATATACATTATCTTTAGAATTTACAGCTACTGAGGTTGCTTCTTTATAAACACAACCTTCCGGCAATTTACCCCAATTGGAACCAGAAAGTTTATAATAATACCCATTCTCTCCTATAATGGCACTAGTAAGATTTTCACTTGAAGTAACTTGTTCACTATTGATGCCATATTCCCAATTATCAACCATATTGATTAACTCCTTAATATAACTTATTAAAACCTAATATTATTATTAATATAATTAAATTACTTTTTAATGGTAGTATAGTACATCATCAACAAATAAATTAAAACTATGTCACAGAATTCAAAAAATAATAAAATTTTAAATATCTTAAAATCAAAAAACATACGAAATATGTGTAGCTCTGAGTTATTAAAAGGAGTAAGTACTACTGGAGAAATATTAATTTTAGGGTGGCTATTACTTGAATTAAACCAATCACCTGTAATAATAGGCCTCGGAATTGGTTTAAGACTTCTTCCTTTATGCATGTTTGGAATGCTGGCAGGTGCTATAACAGATAATTTTAATAGATTAACACTATTAAAATTAACGACTTTAGGAAGTGCGTTAATTTACACTGTATTAGGTATATTTTTACTATTAGATATTAAATCAGTTCCATTAATTTTTGTTGCAACGTTTTTAAATGGAATTCTATGGTCACTTCAAAACACTTCAAGACAAGCATTTATTTACGATATTATAGGCCCGAATAAATTAATAACTACTATAGGCTTTATAAACATAAGTAATAGAATAGGTGGTATTATAGGTGCATTATTTCTAGGATATCTAACTGATATTATTGGAATATTTATTGCATATATATGTATAGGAATATGCCATACATTTTCAATTATCCCTTTATTATTCACTGATAAAACTGGAGATTATTCGCCTGTTGTTTCAGGTTCAATCAAAAAAAATATATCTGAAATAGCCAGCGAATTTAAAACAAACTCAAATCTAGTAATTATTATTATTTTAGTGGCAATTCTTGAAATATTAGGCTTTTCACATATAACAGTTTTTCCTAATCTTGCCAAGGATGTACTTAAAGTTAGTGCAGTTGGATTTGGAATTATGAATTCTTTTAAATCCATTGGTGGATTACTAGCTATTTTAATGTTATCAAATTTATCAGAAAATAGACAAAATGCATCTATATGGTTCATAGCAATACTAGGCTTAGGAATTTCTTTTCTAATTTTAGGCAATACAACAGATTTCATTATTGCAATTTTTGCAATAACTATACTCAGTGGTATGACAGCTGTATCAGATGTATATTCTCAATCAATTATACAAAAATCCGTGTCAAATGAATTTAGAGGTAGAGCTATGGGAGCATGGAATTTAGCAATTGGATTTCAAATATTTGGAAATTTAGAAATTGGATATATAGCATCTTTACTAGGAGCAGGTATGTCTCTAATAATACATGGTATAGGCTTAATTATGTTAGGAATAATATGTATGTTATTTTTAAAAAATATAAAAAAAATATAATCTAATCTTTTACTTTTTTTAAAGTCTCAGGTACTCCAAATATAAATAGAAAAGCACCAGCCAAACTAAATAATGCTACTAATATTGATGACAAAGACAAACTTACTATTGCAATTTGTCCAACAAATATAGGACCAGATGCTGCACCCATATCTCCCATCAATCTCCAAACACCCAAAAATTCACCAGTATTAAGTTTTGGTGCTAAATCAGTTCCTAATGTCATTAAAGAGCCACTTCCTAGACCGTTAGCAAAACCAGTCAATAATGATACAAGAGTAAAAGTAGTTACATCATTTGATAAAGGAAGCAAAATAAAACCAAATGCAAAAAATATACAACTAGGCACTGACATCAATTTTCTGCCCCACTTGTCCATAACAATTCCAGCAGGAACAAACATTATTAAATCCACTGCTGCTGCTGCTCCTATAATTAAACCTATTTCATCTACACCTAAATTTAAATAGGTACCCCAAAGAGGGATAACTATTTCTTTAGATTTTCTTACAAAATTTAATACTACAGCTGCAGATCCTGCAATGAGTAAAACTCTACCTTGAGATTTTATTAAATTAAAAAAGGATAACTTTATTTCATTCTGTGTATCCATATCTATTTCTAAATCAGAGTCTTCTTTTACTATGAAAATTATAATGAATAAAGTGAAAAAACATATTACACTTTGTAATATAAATACGGAATTAAATCCTAAACTTGCTCCAACAATCCCTCCAATTACTGGACCAAAAAACATTCCTATTCTATGTACTCCACCTAATGTAGCCAAAACCCTGCCCCTGTTATTAACAGGTACTAAATGAGCAACATAAGACATACGAGAAATACTCCAAAGAGCTATTGCTCCTCCCACAAAAAACCTTAAAATAAAAAATATTGAAAAATTATCATTAATAACTATTAATAATGGAAAAGCTATCATTAATAAAGTCCCTAAAAACATAGACCTCTTTTTACCTTGTTTGCTAATAATTAAACCTACAGGAACGTCAAATAACATATTCCCTATTAAAACAGCCGAAATACCTAACCCAATCAGGCCAACTCCAACATTCATTTGCTTAATAAAACTTGGCAAAATAGGAATTAATAGAGAAATACTAAAAGTTAAGAGAAAGCTAGGTAAATAAATAGTCCAAAACAATGAAGATTTTGAAGTTAAACTTTTAGATAAATTTCCGAAAACATTATGCCTAATAAATAAATTCAAACCATAAATTTCTTTCAATCTTAATATTTAAATCAATAAAATGATTAAATAACTTTTTGATAATATATTTCAAGCATTCCATAACTCATTTTATTCGAATTATCAAAACTTATTTTTTCATGAATATTCCTATAAGCCCCGTATTATTCATTTTTGCAATTAATATTTGGTCACTCAACAACTTATTTTCTAATAATTCCCATTGTTTCAAAATAGAATTCCACATAAAAACAGTAGGTATACCTTGAGTTGATTCAGGTAAAAACCTAATAACTATATTTACTGGATATGAATAATTAAAAGTTTTAAGAGTCTCATCATATTCAAAAATACTAAATATCATTTCATCTTTATAATTTTGATAATTATCAGGTAATATTGGTGTCTTTTTGAGGCTGAATTGCTTTATATGATTTTTATATTCTTCAGTATTTGATTTATAAAATTCAAAAACACTTGTTTTCTCTATGGCTCCAATAGGAAAATGTAATTCAATTCCATCATAGATGTATACAGAAGAACTATATTTTTCAGAAATTTCAAAACGAGGATTTAAAGTTGAATCAATATTTTGGATCGCATTTAAATTATTAGAATCAATTTCCGTATTAACAACTAATGCAGGTAATTCTACATTCAATTCTTGCTCTGCAAAACTTTGGATTTCATCCCAAAACCCAAATCTTATAATTAAACCTGTTATTGCCAAAGCAAGTGAAGCTATCGTACCAATTTTTGCCCATCTATTTCTATGAGTTCTTTCCCAAGTTCTAGTTACATCATCCATCCAAGTAGTAGGAACAGCTTTAATAGCACTTTTAACTCCAGCTTTTGATTCGTCCAATATAGCTTGAGGATTTACTGCGTGTATTACATCCTTAACTCCGGCTTTTGATTCATCCAATATAGCTTGGGGATTTACTGCGTGTATTACATCCTTAACTCCGGCTTTTGATTCGTCCAATATAGCTTGGGGATTTACTGACTTTATTACATTTTTAACTCCAGCTTTTGATTCATCCAATATAGCTTGAGGATTTACTGACTTTATTACATTTTTAACTCCAGAATTTGGTTCATCCAATATAGCTTGAGGATTTTCTTTATATGTTTTATTACTGTTATTTGCCGGTATTTTAATACTATTTAAGTTATTTAGAAATTCATCAGCTGTTTGTATTCTGTTTGTAATTTTTTTTTCAATACAAGATTCAATTAATATCATTAAATCCTTAGGTATATCTTTTCGAAATTTATTTAGTTTTTCAGGCATCTCTTCAATATGTTTACGAAAGACAATAAATGGCGAATCTCCAAAATGAGGCAAGTGACCTGAAATAATCTGATAAAGAATACATCCTAAAGAATAAATATCAGATGCTGGTGTAATGGTTTCTCCTGTTATATGTTCAGGAGAAATATAATAAGGAGTACTTATAACTGTACTTGTTGAATTACTTAATGATAGCTTTTCATTAAAATATGCTATTCCAAAATCAACTATTTTTAGTTTTCCATCAGATCCCACTAAGATGTTTTGAGGTTTAATGTCTTTATGAATGACATTCATAGAATGCGCTTTAGATAAACCTGATGCTATTTGAGACCCTATATCTATTACACGCTTTATAGGAGTCTCAAGATTTTTTTCAAGAATTCTATCTAAATTTTCAGGCAGGTATTCAAGACTAATAAAATAATTATCTTCAGTGTTGCCAATTTCAAACACTTTTACTATATTCTCATGATCAAATGACGAAATAACTTTAGATTCACTTTTTAATTGCTCAACATATTCTACATTAGAAGTTAAGTTAGTATATAGAACTTTAAGAGCAACAACTTGTCCCGTATAGGAGTCAAATGCTCTATACAATTTCCCATGTGCTCCAACAGAAATCAATTGAAGAATTTGATATTGCAATATTGATTTAAGTTCCAAAATAAAACCTCAGATATTATTTTTTTAACAAACCAAAAACATTACCTAATAAAGTTTTAGGCTTACTTTTGTATTCTTCTAGTTGATCTGAGTTAGAAGAATCTTCTAGTAACGAATCAATATTAACAACTCCAACAGTAATATTGTCTAACCCACCATTAGCATTTGCCTTATTTACTAATAAATCACAAGCCTGTTGAGGTTTATTTTTAGATATTATATCTTTTATAGTCAAATCATCTAACATAGCATTTAAACCATCTGAGCAAAATAAAATTATATCGTCTTGCTTTAGGTTTAATATATCAGTATCAACCTTTACTTTTTGATTATTCCCTATCGCTCTTGAAAGTATATTTCTCATTGGGTGGTTAATTGCTTCATCAGCAGTTAATCTACCTTCTTTTACTTCACCTTCAACCCAAGTATGGTCCACTGTTATTTGGTTAAATTGATTATCTCTTAGAAGATATATACGACTATCACCTACATGACCAATAATAGCTATATTTTCAATGAATAATAATGTAGTTAAAGTCGTACCCATACCTTCAGTTTCTGGTTTTTTACTAGCTGCATAAATATCAAAATTAACTTTTTCAATACTTTTACTCAAAAATGAAGTAGCGTATTTTATTTTTTTCTTAAAAGGATCATTTTCTTTTAAGAAAAAATCCTCAAAGAAATTAACTACACCATCTACAGCCATTAAACTCGCAACTTCACCAGCTTGATGTCCACCCATACCATCAGCAACTACCATAAGACCAGAAGTATAAGCAGGTGATTTGTTTTCAATCAACACACAAAAAGAATCTTCATTTCCTTCTCTTTTCATTCCTTTATGAGTCAATGCACCTACAGTCATATTAAGACTATTATTTTTTAAACCTGACATAATAAAAATTTCCTAAACGATAATTAATTCCGTACCTATCATTTTTCAGTTTTCATTGAATAATAATTATTCCCAAACAACTGCTGATATTGTATGAACCCCAGATAAACCTTTCAAAGTTACTTCGCCCTTATCTTCAAAATTTATATCTCCTGCAGATTCAGTTATCTGCCTAGTTAACGAAGAAACATATATTTCATCTTTATCTGCCTTAGAAGAAACTCTAGCAGCAATTATAACTGATTTCCCAAAAAAATCATTTTCATCAGTTATAGCTTCACCAGTATTTAATCCTATACGAACATTTATCGGCTGATCTGGATTAACAATTCTATATCTTGATAGAGCACTTTGAATAGATATAGAACATTGAATAGCTTCACGTGCACTTGAAAAAGCAACCATAAAGCCATCTCCTTGGGCTTTAACTTCATACCCATTATGTTTCTCGATTTCTTGCCTAGTGATCCTTTCATGATCTCTTAATACAATTCTAGCTTTATTATCACCTAACCTATCAACCATAGAACTAGATTCATAAATATCTGTGAACATAAAAGTAACAGTACCTGTTGGAAATGGTTTTTTACTTGATACTCCCTCATCACCAATATTATCTTTGATATAAGCAGGGTCTTTTGAAGATTGCTTAACCAATCTCAACACAACTTCTCCATCAGCTAATTGGATTTTATCTTCAATATTTAGTTTGATTTTTTCTTGAGATAAGGGTTTACCATTTACAGATGTTCCATTAGTACTATCTAAATCTCTAATAGCAAATTGACCTTCTAACACAGAAATTTCTGCGTGAATACTAGAAACATAGCTATTATCAATAACCACATCTGCCGCACGTCCTCTACCCAAGGTAACAGTTTTATTAGTCAACTCTATTTCGCTAAGAGAATCAAATCCTCTTTCTACTATCAATACATGTCCATAAATATCATTCATTATTAAAAACCCAAATTAAATATTTATTGATTAAATTCAAGTATATATGGAGCGAAATTACCTTCTACTATCGCTGCAATAATTACAAATAATACTGCCACAACAAATAAAACAATTACAGCAGCCAAAACTCTTCTAAGTCTTATATCATTTGCTTGATATAAAATTATTCCTCTAGATAAAAATATTGCTGATAATGAAGCTGTTAGATAAGATAATGCTTCTAAAATTATATGTGGAGTTAAAGCTAAAGCAATAATTAAGGAATAATATAATGGTTCAGCTGAATCCTGCATTCCATATTTAGTTGCTAATACAATAGTCACAGCCCAAACTCCAGCATTCCAACCTAACGCTAGAGTTGCACCTAAAGCACGATAAAAAAATCCAATCAAGAAAAACAGGCATAAAACCATGAAATTATTCTGAACAAATGATATGCCTTTATCAAATCTTTCAGGTGTGAATTCTATTTTACCTTCTCCTTCATAGGAACCTAAAACAAATTTAAAATTTTCAAGTAATTCGGATGTATCTGTAATAATTGCAACTAACAAGAATCCAACAAACATTCCTACAAAAATACTTACCCCAGAAATTAAACTTTCTCGATTTGCGCTCCAACCACTTCCTGGTTCAGACCAAATCCTCTCACGATTAATCTGAAGAATTTGATTAACTCTTGGAACAACAGCTGCAGATACAAAAGCAAGTGACATTAATCCTGTTTCAGGTATGTTCAAAGTTTGACATATAAAAACACTTACAATAACTACGATTATTGCTTCTAAACAAATTAATAGATTCCAACCAGTTTTATTTGTAATATTTATCCTATTTAAAATTGCACCAAAAATACTGCCTGCTTCTTCAGTTTTTTGATTAATTGGTAACATATAATTCCTCATATTGATAAATTTTTTATTTAAACTATAAATCAATAGTATATTTATATTTCAAAAATTTCAATCTAATTAAATTAGAATAATACTTTACATAAGTAAGAAAATAAGTTTAACTATATGTAAAGATAATATACGGATAAATAAATGCCAGCTACTTCAAGCCCACAAGACGTACTATATTCCAATTTTATCATGGAGACTATCAAAGGTAGTGTAGAAATGATATTTTTTGTAATATTACTAATGAGTTTTTTACTTGTTGTAACTACTATTGTGTGGGCAATAGCTAGATGGAGTGAAAGATCTGCTTCAAGAGAATTTAGAAAAATACTAGATTATCAAATACATAGTAGAGATAAAGTTTTAGTAAATGAAATAAAAGATATACTTGAACAAAATCTTAAAATTACAGAAGAAAAAATAGAAGATAAATTCCAATTATCCCTTGATTCTGTTTCAGAAGAGCAAACAGAACACTTCAAAAAAATTGAAGAGGAAATTCATAATGAAAACCTTCAATTAAGGGAAATACGAGGAAATGAAAATAGTACAGAAGAAATTGTAAATATCATTCCTAAAGAACCTTCTGAAAAACAAGATATAAAAACAAAAACATCAATTAAAAATCAAGAAAAAGCAAATCAACTCTTTAAAGAAGGTCATTTAGATCTTGAAAATGGAGATTTTAATTCAGCTATTGAAAAATATACAGAATCTATTAATCTTAATCCTTATTTTGCAGAAGCTCACAACGCTAGAGGAATAGCATATAGAAAAATTAACCAACCTCATAAGGCACTAGATGATTATACATTAGCAATTAAAATTGACCCCTCACTAGCTGCAGCATTTAATAATAGAGGAGTAGTACATTCTCAAATATCACTTCATGAATCTGCAGTGTCAGATTTTAATGAAGCAATTAATATTGATGATGAAAACCCATTTGCCTACTGCAATAGAGCCATGTCATACAATCATCTATATAAATTTGACGAGGCAATTGAAGATGCTACAAAAGCAATAGAAAAAGACATAACACTAGCAGAAGCATATGTAAGTAGAGGTATTGCAAAATTCCTTTCAAAAGATGAAATCGCTGCGCAAGAAGATTTTGAATATTCTAAAAAGCTAGGATATGATCCAATAGAAATTCAAAATAAATTAAATACTATAATCAAGAATTTACCAAGTGAAAACGATTCTTAATTACAAAGTCAAATGTTTGCATTTTATATATTTATAATTGTATTTTTAACTTCAATAATAACTTTCTCAACACATAGAATTACAAATATATATAATAAAGACAAAATTAATGTGAATAAATATTCTTCTTTAATAATTATATTTATCTCTACATTAATATTACTTAGCTTTTTAGCTTATTTTTCGAAAGAGTTTAATCTAAAATATTTCATTATTAATACTATATATATAGCCTTGCTTATTTTAATCTCTAATATTGATTACAATTCTAAGATAATTCCTAATAAAATAATTATAATAGGAACTTTATTATCAATAATTTTGTTCACATTAAATAGTGACTCAATACAATTAAATGGTAAAAGTTTAATTTTAGAATCCTTCCTAGGATCCTTTTTAGGCTTCTCAATCATGATGTTTTTCTATTTACTCCCCTTCACTAGAATTGGTGCAGGAGATGTAAAATTAAGTGCATTAATAGGAGCTATATCAGGTTTTCAAAAAATAATATTTGCTTTGAGTTCAGGGATTATTTTTGCTGGAATTATATCAATAATCCTTATATTATCAAAAAAAAAATCAATCAATGATGATATCGCTTTTGGGCCATATATATGCTCGGGAACAATTTTTATTATTTTATTAGGGGACCATATTACTAAAATAATACCTAGGCTATATTAATAAAAATTTATATATTATAATCCAAAGTTATTACTTCCATATCAGAACTATCTTTAGATGATATAGGTATTGCACCATACATTTTTGTTCCAGATCCTATTTTAGAATCTATATCTAAAGTCCCAAGCATTCTTTCTGCTCGTAGCTTCAAGCCAGATAAACCAAAATGTCCAGCACTTAATTTATTTGATATTTTATCTTGATCAAAGCCAATTCCATCATCTTGAATTAAAAACTTAACTTCTTTTTCAGCCCAAATCAATTCAACAAGAATATTTTTTGCTTGAGAATGCTTAATTGCATTTACAAGAGCTTGGTTAACAATTCTATATAAATCAACTTCAATTGGTTTTGAAAGGCGGGTATTTTTAAAACCCTGAGTTTTAAACTTCAAATTTAATCTAGATTCATTTACTTTTGAAGCCATATCATTAAAGTCTGCATTTAATGCACTGACAAGACCTGAATTATCTAAAGTAGGAGGGAATATTCCTTTAACTATATCTCTAAGCTTACGATCAGTATCTTTTATTCTTTGAACTAATTCATTTAATTCCGGAATAATTTCCGGGTATTTTTTGGAAAATTCTAATTTCATTATACCTATATTCATAATAAAACTTGCTAAATCATTCATAGTATCATCGTGTAATTCAGCTGCTAATCTTTTCCTTTCTTCTTCACGACCTAATTCAGCAGCATCAAACATTTCTACTCGTCTTAATCTATGGACAACTATTCTTCCCAATCTCCATATAAACGATTTAGCAACACTTGGGTTTTCCAAAGAAAACTTATCAAAACTCTCGCGTGTTAAAGAAAATACTTTACAAGGAAGTTCAGTTTTAACTAAAGCATTTCTAGGATTACCACTAAAAAATGCCATATCTCCAATCACACTTCCTGCAGTTAACACTGCTACTGGAATCCATTCATCACTTAATGGAATAAATACTTTAACTTCACCTTCAAAAATTATATATACAGTACTATCAATAACACCTGGGGAAATAAGCGTTTCATTCGCAGGAAATTCATGCATCTCTCCAGCATTAGAGAAATTGTTTAAAAATTCTTTTAACTCAACAGGTGATAAACGAGGCTCATCTGAATAATCCATCTGAGATACGCTGCTTATTGAAGTCATATAAAACCGTCACATAACTGAAGTTTTTATTTTTCTATACAAGATGCGATAAACGACAAAGTAATCGAAGCCTGTAAATTAATGTTCTCTGATTTCTTTATATTAAATTTTGAAGTTATATTGTCAATCAATTTATTTACTTCTTCTACATCTTTTTGAATTTCATCAGATATATAATTCTCATCAAAACCATTAGCATATAAAGATAATATTTCTAATTCATTGTCTAATAAGATATTGTCAGAATCTTTATATTTAATTTTGTAAGAACTAATCAACTTAGAAACTATATTTATATCTAATACAACTTTACCGTCTAAAGAAAGTTCTACAACTCTAATTAATTCACCTACATCATCTAGAGAATTTTTTTGTATATATGCTTTACTACCCGTAAAATCTTCAAACAAACTTAAAACTAAATCTACATCATCATGACCAGAAACTACAACTAAAGAAATATTAGGAAATTTCTCTCTTATAATTTTTGATGCCTCAATACCATCAAGTTTTGGCATACGTACATCAATTACTAAAACATCAGGTTGTAATTCAGTAACTTTTTCTATTGCCTGCTCACCATCTTCAGCTACAGCAACAACTGAAAAGTTATATTGAGTTTCTAAGATACGCTGATAAGCTGTTCTAATAAAAGGTGAATCATCAGCAATTACTATATTAACATCTCCGTCTATACTCATTTTACCTCTCGATTCCAAGTGAATTCTTTAATTTCGTTAAGTATTTCTTCTGCTGTATAAGTCCCATGTTTTTCTAATAGCATTTTTATATGCGGTTTAGTTACAATTTCTTCAGAAAATACATCTGAAAAGCCTGAATCTGAATCATCAGCAAACAAATCTTTTTCTTCTTCTTCTGAGTCAGAAGAAGAAAATATATCATCTAAGTCTGATTCATCTTTAGCTCCTTCTTCCGGGAGCGAATCCTCAGTTTCAGAAGATGCCTCTAAATTAACAGCTTTTACTTGACTCACACCAACTAATTCTTCTTCATTATCATTTGCTTCTTCATCAGTACTATTTTCAAGAGCATCACTATCTGCATTTAAAGATGCATACTGTACTTTAGGTTTATTAACTGGTTTTGTATTAACTTGAATCTCATCAGCACTATCATCTTCAGATATATCAATTAAATCTGAAATATCTGGATCTGAATCAGAATTTACATCTTCTTCTAAATCTAAAGGAGAATTTTTTGTATCTGCAATATTTGTCTGAATCTCAGAAGCAGAAGGTTCTGAAACAGTGTCAGCTAAGGTTGCATCTAAATCACTCAAATCCCATAATCTTTCAGGGTTATCAATTTCCGCATTTATACTAGATGAATCCTGAGTAGGCAATTGAGCTGACGATGAAAACCCAGTCCTTAACGTTTCATACCATTCTAACCATATTTTAATTGGAGATTTCATAATATATTCCTAACTTTTTACATTCCAACGTTTAACAATCCAGCTGTTACAGTTGGAACAATCATCAAAATTATTCCTGATGTAATAGCTGTTAAACTCATAAACCATAATATTTTTAAATTGTGCCCGCCTTCTGTAAATTTTGGAGCTAATGCATTAGCTACTACCAAAATACCAATCACAATGATAATAGTCAACTGCATCATTCCCACTTGCACATTTTCTCCTAACCCTAGTCCAACAGATAAATCACTAGAAGAAGGCAATGCAATACCAGGGGGTGCTTGTAAGCCTGAAGGAGTTGTCATACTTTCTGTAACTCCTCCTTTCAAACCTTCTGATACTTCCTCAAGTTTTTTATTGAAATTATTAATAATTTCTACTACAAATACTAAAATTAAAGACATTGTGATATGCATTGCTAAACTTAAAAACCCAAATGAAGATGAACATAATTTCCTTCGAGCTCTTAGCTCAGTGACGTTTTGTGCAAAATCAGCACTTATTGCTCCAACTTCATCAGCAGGACAACCGGTTTCAATTCCATCTAGCATCATTGTAGTAGTTCTAGAAGATAAGTCACTTCCAGTTTCAGTACTAAATATCTCCCACGATTCTGCACTAGGCAATCCAGATATCAACCTTGTTTTCAATCTGTCTATATGAATTTTTAAATTAGGAAGAGATTTAGTATCAAGTCTTTTTAAAGTCTCTGTTAAAGTTACACCAGCAGCACCTGCTATATTACCAACTCCTCTAAAAAATATTGTAAGCTCAGAATCATTTTTATCTATTGCTTGAGCATCTCTCCATGCAAAAAAACCTGCAGGGAGTACTGAAAATCCTAGGAGTAGATAAAATATTGAACCAGAACGCATTATGTCATTTGTAGCGCCATATATAAGCATACCAGTTAATAATGCAATAGCAAAACCTGGTATACCGATAACAAAAGCTAAAAATCTACTCATTTTCCGATTCTTAGTTATACCTTCATTAGTATCATAAGAAAATTCTTCAAATGGTGCGACTTTATATATCAAAAAAACACCGATAGTAGTAACTCCAAAAAGAGTCATAGTCATTAAGAATATAAATGATTCACTAGTAGCTCCCAGTAAACTTGATATTTGAGATACAACCATAATTAAAGTTACTGCAACTAAAACAGCCGAATATGCATCAGTCCATTTTTGTAGATTATCTACACTTCTTTCATAGTTATTAGAATATTCTAACTTCTGATTCCTTGCTTCTTCTACTATAAATTCAGCTTCAGACCCCCCTGAAGATATAGAAGATGAAAATCTTAATAACAAACTTTTAATACTACCTGCTTTTGCTTTTTTAGCTACCTCTTGAAAAGCAATAGTATATTCTACACCCATACCTCTTGCCATAGTACGAATATGTTCAAAAAATACAGCTGTTTTATACCTTTGACGTGAACAATACTCAAGCATTCTATCTCTGTTTATACCACCCTTGGCTAAGATAGACATATAAGTAACACTAGAAAAAAGATCATAACCAACTACTTGGTCATCAGAACTGACCTTCTCTATAGGCTTTTGAGATGACGTTATGAAGTTCATAAAAGTTTGTAGTCCCACGCTCTTGTAATCGTTTAAGTATTTTTGCTCTTCTCTCTATATCTTTATATATTGATCGAGCCTCGTCTGGAGGTAATCCTCTTTTTACAGCAACCACATTTTCAAGCAAATAAGTATTCATATATCCAGGGAATTCAAATGTATCAGTAGAAGGTTCCCATCTGAATACTTCAATAAATCCAAATGCATTACTTTCTGCATCATATTCAATTATTTCATTTATACTTAGTACGCGCCTGGCTTGCTGGCCATTAGCTAATCGTACGGCAGCACAAATCATAACCATGTTTAGATTATCAACATAAGTCTTAGGAACATTAATTGGATTACCTGTTAATCTTTGAATTAATTTCTCAACTGAAGCAGCATGAAAAGTAGCCATACAAGCATGACCTGTTTGCATCGCCTGAAAAGCTATAGCTCCCTCTTCACCTCTAATCTCACCAATTATTATTTCATTAGGTCTTTGCCTCAAAGCTGCTCTAAGTAAATCAAACATAGTGACTGCTGCACCTGTTTTACTACCCCCTCTAACGACCTCTCTAATCCAGTTTTTATGTGGAACTTGTAACTCAGGAGTATCTTCAATACTAACAATTTTTGAATTCGGTGGGATAAAAGAACTTACAGCATTAAGCAAAGTAGTTTTACCAGAAGCAGTTTCTCCAGATACAAAAGTATTCATACCTTCATTAAGCATTAACGAAACATAAGCAGCCATTTCATAACTCATAGAACCCGAAGAAAGCAAATCTAATATACTTAAAGGAGTTGCAGTAAATTTTCTAATACTAAAATTACTCCCTCTTTTAGATACATCTCCTCCATAAACTATATTAATTCTTGAACCATCAGGAAGGACAGCATCAACTATAGGCTCTCTAACTGTAACAGGCCTAGAAATCTTTTCTGATAATTTAATTACATATCTATCCAAATCATCGGCTGTTTCAAAAGTAACAGACGCTTTAAGACCACCAAGTATTTTGTGCTCAACGAAAATTTGACCAACTCCACTACAACTTATATCTTCAATGTAAGGGTCAGTAATTAGCGGTTCAATTAAACCTAGACCTATCTTATCTCTGTAAATTAAATACTTTAATCCATCATATTGGTCTTGAGTAACATAAACTTTATTATTTTTTTTCTTAGAAACTTCTTCTTCAGTTACAACACATATTTTCTCTAAACACTCTAATAGAATTTCATGTCTTTTTTCGTTATCTTCTGCTTCCATTAATTCATCAATGAAATCCATTAGCTTTTTATCAACATCAAGAGAGATTTCGGCAACACCCTCACTCTGGGAAGGTTCAATTGTAATATATTCATCACGAGTATCACCAGGATCATACAAAATGTGTATAAACACACCATTTCCTGCTGGATAAATTAAATTCCTCTGTCCTGGGAATTTATCTCCTCTACTAAACCTTCCTCTAAATTCAGGTAAATCATTATTTTCTTCAGCAGTAAAATTAACTAGATATTCACCTAGATGCTTGTGTTTTTCAGATAAGCTTTTTAGTTCTTTAGTAAAATTTGCATAAGCATTATTTGAAACATAAGCTTTCTCTTGGTTTGCCATCTGCCTCAACTGAAAAGTCTGAGAAGGAGAACCTTTAACATTTGAACCATTTTGAGCACTATCAACTAAAGATTTATCATCTTTTTTCTCAGCTGACTTCTCAGATTTTTTAAATCCAAACATAGTTTACTAATTCCTTGTTTTAAGCCCTAGCTCTTGTAATAGGTACTATTCTAATTCCTAATCCGGGTTCTACGTCAAAACCTGTAATATTACCAGTAGTCATTTCTGCACCTCTTATTTTAGCTACTTCCATAGCTTTAATCAATCTGTTACCTGCAGATTGTACAGTTAGCCTAAGATATGCATCACAAAGTGACCTGATTCTTAATAAAAATTCTTCTTCAAAAGCTTTTGCGTGTACAGTACAAATCACAACTTTTCCCTTTTCACATAAACTTTTACAATTAGAAAAGAAATCCTGTATTTGGTCTCCACCCGATTGTGATACAAAAGTAGTTAATGCATCCACTACAATTATATCTGAATCTAAGTTGTTTTTCATATGGGTTCCTAATTTTTCAAAAAGACTTTCTGCATCTTCTTCATCAGGAGAAATTACCAATGGATAAACTTCAAGTTCATTCATTAAAAAGAAATCTGTTACATCTTGACCCAAACTTGCCATTTGCCTAAGTAAACTATTGATATTTTGTTCGGTTGTATAAATACTAGTTTTTAACCCATCGTTTAATCCACCCCATACCAATTGCTGAGCAACAGTACTTTTCCCTGCACCTTCATCACCTTCAACTAACATTAAGCTACTTTTAGGTATACCTCCACCAAGTCTTCTGTCAATTTCATTACTACCTGTGGAAATTATATCTGCAGTATCATTTTCATTTTTATTCATATATCACATTCAACCAACTGATTTAATATACTAGAGTAATTATACACGATACAGTATTTAAGTAAATAATCTTATGGTCCTACTCCGCACTTCATGTAAATTTCATTATTATTTTTATGACGAACAAGGTTATTTGTAAATTTACTAGTTAGAGTTTTTCCATTATCAGTAGAAAAAATCAACATACCTGTTCTATCGTTAGAAGCTCTAAAAGGAAGCTTTAAAGATACCCTTAAATATTCTCCTTTATTCAATATTCCTTGCTGATATATATCATTTAAACTTAAATCATCATAAAATTCAGGCAATTCATACGTCCATTCACCAGGCAAAACTTTTTCTAATACCGATGCCTCGCGCTTTACATAATTTAATTTTATTCTCTCTTCAGTAGCATTAAAAAAGTTTAAATATAAATCCATTTTATTAAATGAAAAAAAAGAATTAGAACCACTATTTTCTACCCAAAACTCTAATCCACAAGTCTCTAACGAATACCAATCAGGATTATTGGGCCAATTACTCTTAGCAGAAGTGATTTGAGTAGATGAAGTAGTCGTAGCAATTATATCTATTATGTATAAATCCCTATCCCATCCAACCCTATTTTGAAATACAATTTGGGAATCATCAGGTGACCAATCAGGATCAGCTTGCACATCATTAGCATCAGTAATTCTAGTTGGAGTCTCTGTGATTGTACAATCTGAAGTTAATAAAGCAATATCATAGTCAGTAATAGGATACCTGTCTGTAGAAAAAGCTATTTTTGTTCCATCATTTGACCAACTAGGTGCTATGTTATTATAACCATCAAAAAAACCGTTCGTCTTCTTGCATAAACCTCCAGACCCATCAGAATTTATATAATAAATATCAGAGAACCCACCTATTTCAGATTCAAATGCAATTTTTGTACCATCTGGCGACCAAGTTGGGTTAGTATCATTATGCATAGATCTATTTGTAATATTTACTTTATTATTACCATCTGCATCCATTACATATACATCATATTTAGAATTAGCTACATTATATTTATCATATGCGATTTTAGTTCCATCTGGAGAATATGCCATATTTGATATATGATCATCCAATAATACTAAATTTGTATCTAATACAGTAGTAGGTGCACCTGGAGGTATTTTCCCATCAGGACCTAATAGCCCAACATCTAATATGCGATCATTTGGTTTAGGTAAATCTTCAAAATATATTAAATTAGCATTTCCAGGTTTAACTGCAGGGCTAGCTGCTGAACCTGTTCCAGTAATATTTATCTCTGTATCTGATATATTTGGCACATTAGTATCTATTGACCAAATATCTCTATTAAAACCACTTACATTGTCATAAAAAATTCTAGATGTGAATGTAGATAAAGTTGTAGTTGCTACTGGAATAACCTTTAATCTAGTCTGATTTAATTCAGCAAATCTTTCAATACTTTCGTCTTGAGCGTCAATGATAATCATATCTGAAACAAGATTAGTCTGATAAATCAAAAATACAGAAATTAATACTACAGATGTAACTAATAATGTACTTAAAGCTGATCCCATATATTAATCCTCTGTACCACAACGTAAGCTTTTATTATTAGGGTCTCCATCTGCTCCAAATGGCTGCATTTTCGTTATGCCATTATCTGTAGACACTCCAAGAATTCCTGCTCCACTTTGTGCAGGTAAAGTCTTAATATATAGTCTCATATATTCACCTTTATTTAATACTCCCGGTGAGTAAACATCATTACTAGTTAAATCATCAAGTTTATCTGGAATTACATATGTCCATTCACCAGGACTTAAATCTACGTAATTACCTTTGAAATAATTTAATAAAACTATATCGCTTCCATCATCAAAATCAATGAACACACTCATATCAGAAAATTTATAAATAGGTTCCTGCCCTATATTTTTAATCCAAAACTCTGCCTTACATGAATCTGTATAATGCCAAATTGGAAATTCATAAGCTTTATCAGGGTCAGGTGAAACTCCACCTAATATACTCGTTGTAGTTGTAGCAGTTAAATCAACAACCCATAAATTTCTACTAATTGGCCCTGTCGCCCAATTAGCATTATTATTAGAATCACTAAAAGTCATTTGAATTATATTAGAACCATCTGCATTCATTTTATATAAATTTAATCTACCATCTCTATTAGATATAAATCCTACTTGCTTTCCATCTGGAGACCATTCAGGTTTATCATCTAATCCATAGTTGCCACCACTACCAGCGTTATTACTTATATTAATTTGATTAGAACCATCTGCATTCATTGTATATATTTCTTTATTACCATCTCTATTAGATACAAATGCTATTTTAGTTCCATCTGGAGAATAAGTTGGAGAATAGTTATCAAAAACATCATTAGTAAGCTGAACAGGGGCTGTACCATCAGTATTCATTATGAATATTTCTTTATCACCATCCCTATCTGAATTGAAAAGTATTTTATTACCATCAGGTGACCAAGAAGGGTATTTATCATTAAAAGCATTATTACTAATATTAACTTGATTAGTACCATCTACGTCCATTTTATAAACCTGATAATTACCATCTCTATCAGATTCAAATACAAGCTTCAATCCATCTGGTGAAAAAGACACATCTGTATTATTACCAACAGACTGGCTAAGATTTACCACTCCTGTACCATCTGAATTCATTATATATATATCAAAACTATTTTTAGAAGAATGTGGTGAATATTCAGTTCCATCTCCTGTTGGAAGCTTTTGTAAATTAGTTCCATCTGTATTTATATTATAAGCAGCTACATCACCAGCTGGAGGTTTAGATTGAAAAGTGATTACAGTTGGGTCATAAGACCAAGAAGGATTTCTATCCTCATCAGGACTATCTGTGACTTGAGTCAAATCTGAACCATCTGCATTCACTATAAATAAATTATAATTCCCTCCATCTCTACTGGAGGAAAACACTATGCGATTTCCATTTGGAGACCAAGATGGCTCAACATCATCTGCACCATGATTACTTATATTAGTTTGATTACCCCCATCTGCATCCATTACATATATTTCTCTATTACCATCTCTTTGAGAGTAAAAAACTATTTTAGTTCCATCTGGTGAAATACTTGGATCTAGATCCTGATTAGGATGATTAGTTAAATTCTCTTTATTACTTCCATCTGCATCCATTACATATATTTCTTTATTGGCTACTCTTTCAGAATTAAAAAGAATTTTTGTCCCATCAGGAAACCAGGAGGGGTAATTATCACCAGCACCATGATTGCTTAAATTAGTCTGATTTGAACCATCTGCATCCATTACATATACTTCATTATTACCATCTCTATTACTTCGAAATACAATTTTCTGTCCATCTGGAGACCATTTCGGTGCTCTATTTTGCTCAAACCCTTTAGTAAAGAATGTTAATCTTTTTAAATTAGTACCATCTTGATTCATAGTATATATTTCAAAGTGATCTTCATCATCTTTATTAGATTCAAAAACAATTTGAATATTCGCAGGCCTCTTAGATTCAAATGATATTTTCGACCTATCTGGAGAAAAAGCAGGGTTTTTATCAGTAAACTTATTATTAGTTAGATTAACTTTAGCTGTACCATCTTCATTCATAACATATATATCACTACTATCTATTGTAGTAACTTCGGCATACCACTCATCCGAAGGATCATAAGTTATAGGAATTTGATCACTCCCATCTGCATTCATTTTATATATGTTCCAATCACCATCTCGAGTAGTATTAAATATAAGTTGCGTCCCATCTTGAGACCAAGAAGCCCATGTATCATTGCCAAGAGGATTATTACTTATATTAATTTGATTAGAACCATCTGCATCCATTACATATATTTCGGAATCACCATCTCTATAACTAGTAAATTTTATTTTGGTCCCGTCAGGAGACCATGACGGGAAATAATCATCATCAGAATTATTTGAAATATTAGTTTGATTAGAACCATCTGCATTCATTGTATATATTTCAGTATTACCATCACGAGTAGAAGAAAATACTATTTTAGTTCCATCTGGTGAATAAGTTGGCATATAGTCATCCCAAGCACCATCAGTGAGTCGATTAATTGTTGCTCCAGCTGCAGTAATTGAATATATTTGATTAAAGTCACCAGTCCACCAAGCTTTATAAATTACTAATAATTTATCACCATCTGGATGCCAAGAAGCCTGGGAGGCAGTAACATCGATTGCTGGAATAATATTTGTTTGATTTGTACCATCTGCATTCATTACAAATACACTATTCACTCCTCCATCTCTATCAGAAGTGAATGATATTTTACTACCATCTGGAGACCATTTAGGATTTATATCATCGCCAGGATTATTAGTTAAATTAATCAGCTCTGAACCATCCATATTCATTGAGTATATTTCCCAATTACCATCTTTATTAGAGGAGAATATTAATTTCAAACTACTCTCTGATTCAAAAGCCATTTTCCCAGCAGGATTTCCAAAGGAATATATTATCTTTTTATCATCAGGAGACCAGTCTAATGTAGTACGTTCAGCTGGAGTAAGCCCACCTGCTGAACCTGTTTCAGTAACTCTTACAGGACTATCTGCATTAGAACCATCAGAGTTAATCATAAACATTTCGTATGTACTACTATATAATTTTGCTATAAAAGCAATCTTATTCCCATCATTAGACCAACTTATATATGATATTGCGTTAACACCAGAAATAGGTAAAGTAGTAAGTTGAGTTTGATTTCCACCATCTGCATCCATAATCCATATCTGATGTGCATTACCTGGAACTATATGTTTAACATATGCAATTTTAGTTCCATCAGATTTCCAAGAAGGTAGCTTACTATTAAAAGTTACTCCATTAGTTATTTTTGTTTTACCAGAACCATCTGCATTCATTACCCATATTTCCATTGCACCTGTAGTAATTGAACTATAAGCAATTTTTCCATTAAAAGAAGATACATCTACATGGAAATTTTTACCATCAGAAGTTAAATTCGTTTCTGTAGTTCCATCGTCAATAAAAACATCCTTAGCTTCTATATATGCTACTTTCTTACCGTCAGGGAAAATACTTAAATAAGTTTTTTCTGAATTACCATCAGAAGTTACATCTGTAAAATCACTAACTCCATCACTTGAAACAGAATAAATATCTCCACTAGTAAGTGGAGCTGAATTAGCAAAAAAATGAAATATTTTAGAATTCATTATATCTGGAGTAGATGTAGCTACATTATAAAACTCAAAATCAGTGTTATCAATTTCATCTAATCGTATAGATTGACTTCTAATAGCATCATTATTCATTAATTGAGTCATTTGGTCTGTTTGAAACATAACAAATATTGATATTAATACTACTGAAGATATCATGAGTGTAGTTAAAACTGATCCCATTATGGTTTAAGACCTCCACATCGTAAAACTATCTCACCAGGAACGTCAGTAGTTTGAAATTGCCTAGTAACAAACTTACCATTTGGTGGAGAAAAAATTACAGTTCCAGAACTTTTATTGGCTCTAGCTATTTTTAATGTAACCTTCATATACTCACCATTATTTAAAACATCTACTTGATATGAATTATTATTATACAATTCATCTAATTCATTTATATCTGTATCTGGAATAGTTGCAGTCCATTCATCCACTTTTAAATCTGCTATAGCAGATGTAGAGTATTTCAATAAAATCGGATCAATAGTACCATCAAAAACTAAAGCTACATCCATATATTCATAACCACTAATATATGATTCACCAATATTTTTAATCCAAAAGTCCATTCCGCAATCAGGCGTACCGCCACCGCCACCTCCGCCGCCACCAGGGATACTTCCTGTTGAAGGCCTCCAACTACTGCCAAAAGGTAATTCAAATGTAAGTTGAGTTTCATCAGAACCATCTGGATTTATTGAATATATATTCTGCACAGATCGGCCGAATCCACGTGCAGGAGCCCATGGATTAGGAGAAATTGGTTTATCTCTAGGAGAATTAAATATAATCTTACTACCATCAGGAGACCAAAAAGGAGCACCATTTGAATAACTAGTGTTTTTTGTTATCGTAGCTTTATTGGTACCATCTATATTTATTGTACATATAGCTTTACGCAAGCTAAACCAGCCCGACCAATCAGTAGGAGAAGGGTAAACCACCCCAGCTCCAGCTATTGGGCAAGTATATGCGATTTTTTTACCATCTGCAGAGATGGCTGGATCAGTATTCCTCCTGCTCGGATCTGTAAGAAATTGAATGTTGG
>CENY01054817.1_pt1 | contig 48264 bp, 44 predicted proteins | sample 356181 | NCBI WGS metagenome assembly CENY01 (sample SAMEA2619840, study PRJEB7988) | marine metagenome | isolation source: saline water (ENVO:00002010), including
AGCCAGGGCGCAGGTGGCCATCAACACCGGGGAGACGTCCTGGCGCAGCTCACCTGCCTTCTGCCGCGCCGCCAATGCCCGGGACAACCCCTGCAACGCCGCTTCCAGGCCCTGGCGTTGCCAGGCAAGCAACTGCCACTCCTGTTGGCCGATCTGCGCCACCGCGGTGGGTAGGCCCTCACCACCGCCAGTCGGCGCGAGCGGTTCCAGAACGGCCTCTGCCAGCACCGCCTGGAACAACCCAGCTTTGTCGCCAAAGTAGTGGTAGAGCATGCGTTTGTTGACCCCCGCCACCGCGGCAATGCGGTCTACACGAGCCCCCGCTGGACCGTGCTCGGCAAATTCACCCAAGGCGGCCTGCAGAATGGCGGCCCGAGTCGAGGCGGTAGGCTCCACACTCATGACCTACCCCTGGGTAACCATATAGTTACTCCGCAAACCATACTTACTCGAGCCGCCGGGTGATATGTAACCATATAGTTACCCACTGACCGGATTTGGGCAATATAGACATCAAGCATGACCAATCTTCAATCATCGACCAGGGTCCCGCGGCGCACAGAGTAACCGATTAGTTACCCAGTTGCACGGCTATCGACGCTGCACACGCCCAGGTGGTATTAGGCCGCCAGCCTGAAAATGAGATGCCACCCGTGACGCTGTCCGGCCGGATCGTTGCCGCGCTGCTCATGCTTACGCTGCTTAGACCGATTCAGGCCTGGCCCGCCTCCAAGCTGGAAATCGACGCCCGCGTGGGCACGGAGATAGACACTCACAACGTGCGCGACTCGATCATCGGTTTCGTGTTCGGCAATCAAGGGCTCATGTACCACCTGTCTCTGGAAGGCACCAAGTTCTGGAGGATCAACAAGCAGCACGGGGGGCGTCCGCTCGGCAGCGCCCCCAAGGCCCTATACACTAGATGGTCTAAAGCCAATGCCGGACCCATCCGCTTTGCCAGCGCCGCCGAGCCAAAACACCCCCCGGACATCTATAGACCTGCATCAGCCGGCAGGCCTCGAACCCGTATCAATCGCCAAATCCTGGGGGCGGGAGCTGTGGTTCACGGGCGTGGAAGCCCGCGGCGAATCTCTGGTGCAGACCTCCTCAGGGCAGATCCCGCTGTCACAGTACCTGGCCATGGGGCGGGAGCGAGTGTGCAACGGGCGGGAACTGCTGCTGCTCAAGATTCTCGAGCCGAATCCCGCGCCCGTTCTGGGGAACCTCTACCTGGAGGCACACCGGTCCAAACACGAGGTCTACGTCGTCACCCACGTTGATGAGTCCGCCTGGCCCGACGGCATAGGAGCGGTGCGCCTGGGCGCCAACCAGCGGCTGCGACACCAATTCGCAGACGATGAGGCGTTTCGTCGAGCGTTCCTAAGCGCGGTGCGGGACTATGAAGCCATTCGGCGTGCCGCTGACGAAGGCACCCACGTATACCCGCAAGCCGAGATCGCCAAGCGCGAGGCCATGGAGGCTTTCACCGAGCTGGTCAGCGTGCGACCCGGCGACGTCGTGAACGTGCCGCCTTGGCAGCCGCACTCGCTGCAGCACGGAGTACGCGTCGTAGAGCTGCAGACACCAACCTTCGAGCGCCTCATCATCTCGTTCGCGCAGCGCGTACTGACCCAGGAGCACTGGGACAGCGACGAAGCCATCATGGGCTTGGATCTGGCGCCCCCGGCACCACCCGATGTCGTTCCCGTTGCCCAGGGAATCGAGCAGATCGGACGCTTCGACGACATTGCCGCCTGGCGGGTCCGCATCGGCCCGCACCGCAGCATGAATCTTGATTTTCTGCCGCACTACGCGGCGTGCATCTGCTTGTCAGGATCCGTAACGGCAAACGGACTGACGCGCCATGTCGAACAAGCCTGTCTGATCCCCCATGCGGCACTACCGCTGACATTGACCAATCCCACCGCAGAGCCAACGGTCTGCCTCGTTGCCGGCCCGGCATCAACCACCGCGCCGGCCTGATGGTTGCCGTCGCACAGACACTCAGGCACACATGGCGGCGGATTCTGCCCGCGCTGGTCACGTTGGTCTTCTACTTCGGCTTGCTCGTATATCCATTGATGCGCATGCTCGGCCTGGCTTTTCCTGATTGGCGGCCAGGCACGTGGGAACTGCTGTGCATCATGCTTGGACCGCTGGCGGGGCGGTTGTCTTATGAATTCGTCCCGTCGCTCACCACGCGCTGGCTCGCGGCTATAGCGCTCACCTGGCTCGGCGTCTGTTTCGTCAGCTTCAATCTGGTGGTGGTGTGGGAACTCGTCAACGGCATTTACCCACTGCCCAGACAGCCTTCGGGCCAGGCGCTGCTGGCGCTCACCGCCCTGATCAGCGTTGGAGGCTTTGTCAACGCCCAGTTGATCCGCATCAATCACATCGCAATCACCGCCCCACAGCAACAATCGGGTTACCGGCGCATCGCACAGATCAGCGATGTTCACGTTGGCTCCCGCAGTGGGCGATTACTAAAGCGCATCGTACGGAAGACGAATGCCGCCAAACCCGACTGCATCATGATTACCGGCGACCTCGTGGATTTCCGCGACGTCAGCCAGACAGAGCTGCAACCACTCCAGGGGCTTGAAGCACCCACCTATTTCGTCATCGGCAACCATGAGCGCTACGTAGACCTGGAGGCCATCTGCGCTCGCCTGCAAAGCCTGGGCATCCGAGTACTCCGTAACGAGAGCATCGACGTCGAAGGTATGCAGCTCGTGGGGATAGATGATGCGGAAGCGAAAACCCAGGTAGGCGACGAGCTGCGCCGCATCCCCGCCATGTCCGAGCGATTCCGCGTGCTCCTCTACCATCGGCCGGACGGTTCCCAGGAAGCGGCCGACTGGGGGGCGCACCTGATGCTTTGCGGGCACACGCACCACGGTCAGATCGTGCCGTTCAATTACGCAGTTCGGCGGGTGTTCCCACAGATCCGCGGGTTGTACCCGGTTCAGGGCATGAACCTGTACGTGTCTCCGGGAACCGGCACCTGGGGACCGATTATGCGCTTAGGTTCCCGCTCCGAGATCGGTATGATTGAGCTAACTGACGGGGATACTTCATGTCCGACGAATTGATCGTAGAACAGATTCAGATTGGCCCGATGCAGAACTTCACCTACATCGTGGGCTCAAAGCGCACGCGCGAGGTTGCCATCGTAGACCCGGCCTGGGACATCGGCGAGCTGGTGGAGCAGATCAACACCAAGGACTACAAGCTCACGGCAGCCCTGGTAACCCACTACCACCCAGACCATTGCGGCGGCTCTTTCGGGGGACACGACGTCGAAGGGGTCGCCGATCTGCTGGAAACCAATCCAGTGAAAATTTACGCGCACAAAGCGGAGGCCGACGGCGTCAAGCGCGTGACCGGAATCTCCGAGTCCGACATGGTACGGGTAGAGTCGGGTGACGACCTCAAACTGGGCGACATCAGCATCGAATTTCTACATACCCCGGGCCACACGCCCGGCTCTCAGTGCTTTCGCATCAAGAACACCCTGGTATCCGGCGACACGCTTTTCATCAACGGGTGCGGTCGCGTCGATCTGCCAGGGTCGAGCTCGGAAGACATGTACCACAGCATCCAAAAACTGGGCTCTTTGCCGGACGACACGCTACTGCTGCCCGGCCACAACTACGCTCACGTTCCAAACGCCACCTTGGCCGAGACCAAGAAGGTGAACACCTACATGAACGTGAAAGATCTGAAGACGTGGAAGCTGTTCATGGGCGATTGAGCGCCCCGTCGCTCGGTCCGTTCATCGGTGATTCCACACCCCTCGGCAGAAGCACCTGCCAGAAGCGAGCGTTTACGCGATGGCAGGCGCTAATTCACGACCCCGGCACTTGTTAATTCCACGGCAAGGCCTAAAAAATAGGACATGCACGTGAATCCTGACGCGCATCTGGTCGGCCAGCATTTTCCGCATGACGAAGTGCGCTACACCATAGTCACGTGCGTGGGCCCAACTGTGGTTGCCCGCCTACCTTAAAGACGGTCGCCTGCAGCGAATTCTGATGTGCCTAGCGGACGTGCCCGACGCCCCGGAAGTTACCGAGATCATCCTCACTGGACCTGCCGCACCGCCGCAAGCCGTCGGCCGGTCAGTCGCACCCCGCAGCGGATAGGGGCGGCTGGGCCGCTCGCAGCATGGTGACGATCAGCTCGGTGCATGCGCTCAGGGGCTCGAAGGTTTCCGTGCGCCCAAACATCGGCATACCGATGTAGCCGCGCATCTTCAGCAAGCCGTTCCTGCCCAGGCGAATGGTCGAGTCATAGATATTTCCCGACTCAGGGTCGTATATCCGACCTCGCCACATGCCTTTCTCGAACCGGTAATCCCTTAGCAGCTCCAACCCCAGAATGGGATCCTGGCGCCGCTCGGGATCCGGGTTCTCAGCGTCGCGACGCGGCGTACCCGGCGGACCGAAGATTTCATTCGGCCCGTAGTTGGGTTCCAGTAGCACCACCACGCGCATGCTCAGCCCTTCCCCAGCGCGCGCGATCTGCAATATGGATTCGGGGCTGGCCCAATTACCGATGACACCCTCACCAACGCCGGCGTAGGCAGGCGCCCCCAGCCAGCACAATCCCAACAGCATGGCGCGCAGCATCCTCACCATCTAGGTCAGCAGGTGGGCCACCGCGTCACGTTCCTCGGCCAGCTCAACCTCGGTGGCACGCATCTTGTCGGCGCTAAAGTCGTTCACGTCGCGACCTTGCACGATTTGCCAATCTCCTTTCTCGCACACGACGGGAAAGGAGTAGATCAGGCCTTCGGCTATGCCATAGCTGCCGTCAGAGTAGACCCCCATGCTTACGAGCCCTCCGCTACCCAGCGCCCAATCATGCATGTGGTCGATGGCCGCGTTAGCTGCCGACGCCGCGCTGGATGCGCCGCGGGCTTCGATGATTGCCGCCCCGCGTTGCTGCACCGTTGGAATGAACTCGTCTGTATACCAATCCATGGACACCAGACTAAGGGCTTCCTCTCCCGCCACGGTTGCACCGTGCAGGTCCGGGTACTGGGTGGCCGAGTGGTTGCCCCAGATGCACAAACCGGATACCTCGGAGATGTGCTTGCCAGTCTTGGCGGCCAGCTCGGCCACCGCTCGGTTGTGATCCAGCCGGGTCATGGCGGTAAATTGTCGCGGATCGATGTCCGGCGCGTTGCGCTGGGCGATCAGGCAGTTGGTGTTGGCGGGATTACCCACCACCAGAATTTTCACATCGCGGCTGGCGTGATCGTTGATGGCCTTCCCCTGCACCGAGAAGATGGCCGCGTTGGCCTCGATGAGATCCTTACGCTCCATACCTTTGCTGCGAGGCCTGGAGCCCACCAGCAGGGCATAGTCGGTGTCCGCGAACGCTACGTTCGGGTCGTCCGTCTGCACAAACCCCTGAATGAGCGGGAAGGCACAGTCCTCCAGCTCCATCACAACGCCCTTGAGGGCATCCAGCGCGGGCGTGATCTCCAGCAATTGCAGAATCACCGGCTGGTCCTTACCCAGCATCTCGCCAGAGGCAATGCGAAACAGCAGCGCATAGCCAATCTGTCCGGCGGCGCCGGTTACCGTTACACGCACGGGTTGCTTCATGCCATCCTCCCAAAGCCCTTCGCTTTCTTTTCGTTGCTAATCGTTTTGCCCATGACACCGCGCATTGACGGCTGGATTCGGGCAAGCGGCGGGCATTGTAAGGAAAGTAGGCAGCAACGCAAATGATGCGCCGGCCTATGGCCAGTGCAACTCCCGGAACCAGCGGCCGTCCCCCCGCGAACGTAGTGCGTCCTCTATCCAGGGCGCCGCCGGCATGGGCAAACGGTCGGGTGATGCCCATATGGCGGCGCTGAAAAGATCCGGTTCCGCCACGTGCGGCTCGCCTCGCCAACGGGCCACTTCGAACACGAAATTGAGCCCCTGGTGGCGCCCTGACCGGTACGGCATCACGCACAGGGCACGCACGTCCTCCACCACGACGCCTGTTTCCTCCTCACACTCACGCACCAGAGCTTGTTCAACGCTCTCACCGGCGCATTGGTGCCCGCCGGGCAAGCTGTAGTAGCCATCCATGAAGCCGGTATTGGACCGCTGCAGCAGAAACAGCTCGTCGCCACGAAACAGCGCCGCATGCACTACCACTGGAAAAGTATCTCTAGGCAATTCCCGCCGCTCTTTGAGCCTCAAGAATTTGCTATGGTGAAGCGACGACCCGGATCCAGCAAGCCCAGCGCCACCGCCATGTCAAAGATTTCACGAGACAAGCCGCCCGCTTCCGCGCAGGATTCCACTCCCCGGCTCGCCGCACCCGCACCGCGAACCAGCCAGCGCTCTCATACGGCAGCACGTACCCGCCGGGTCGAGGAAGCATCGCTGAATGCATGGCCCGCAATGCAACAGGTACTCCTGGACGGCTGGCTGCTGCGCTTCTCCAAAGGGTTCACCAAGCGGGCCAACAGTATCGTGCCACTCTACCCAAGCCTGTCAGGCGATCGCGCGGCGCTGGAGGAGAAACTGCGCTACTGCGAGAACCTCTACGCCCGCGAGAAGCTACAGACCATATTTCGCCTCACCTCTGTGGCCGGAGAAAGCAAAGAGCTCGCCCAGCTTCAGGCCCTGCTGGATGATCACGACTACGCCGTCACGGAAAAAAGCCTGGTTCTAGCGCGCGACCTGCCCAGGCTGTCGAGCACATCGGGAGGCGAATTGCAGCTGCTGCCGCTGGCCGACTGGGTGGCCGTGTACACTCAGCTCACCGACATCCCGCAACCGGCCGCCGCCCTGCACCAGGCCATCCTGCAGGGCATTCAAGGGCCATGTGCGTTCGCCGCCCTGAAGGAGGGATCCAGCTGGGTTGCCTGCGGGTTAGCTGTGTCGGAGCAGGAACAGATGGGGATGTTCGACATCGTCGCGGCCCCGTCCCAGCGTCGGCGGGGCCATGCACGCCGTCTCGTGCAAGGCCTCCTGGAATGGGGTAGCAAGGGTGGGGCCAGGCAGGCCTACCTGCAGATGGTGGCGGACAACAAGCCCGCGGGGGCCCTCTATACCGGACTCGGGTTCAAATTCCTTTATAGCTACCAGTATCGTGTTTCAGGCTAGTTATAGCGTTTCACGCTACAAACTTGATTCAAGCGTGGTTTTTTGAGATGTTCCCGTGTCCTGCGCGCTGTTCGTGCGGGTCCGCGGGAACTTACCCGGGCTCGTCAGGTTGCGTAGTGTGTTTGCCATAACATGTTGTAAATCAACAAATTGACGAATAATCGGCCGTAAGTGCCCAAGTAAAACGCGATAAGCACCAGAAAGAGAGTTCGGCAAACACAAATCCAGTGGTATTGGCATGCTTTCTTTGGGAAGGCGATGGCAAGCTTTGCGTCATAGACTGCTATATCGCTGCTATAAAAACTTAAAGGACCTGGCGAGACCCAGTCTCAAGAGACCCACGCATGAGCAATCGACTGCCCTGGGGGCTGCCCCCAAGACAAGGCTTGTACGACCCCAGCTTCGAGAAGGACAGCTGCGGGGTCGGTTTTATATGCGACATCAAAGGCCGACCAAGTCGGCAGATCGTGGAAGACGCACGCGACATGAACTGCTGCATGGAGCACCGCGGAGGCCTGGGTTATGAAAAGAACACCGGCGATGGCGCCGGCATTCTGCTGGGGTTGCCGGACAAGTTCCTGCGCGCCATAGCCGCCGACGACCTGGGAGTGGAACTTCCGCCGGCCGGACAATTCGGCGTTGGCAACATCTTCCTCCCCAACGACCCGACCGAGCGCGCGCACTGCCAGCGCGTGTTCGAGCGCGAAGTGAACGCCGCCGGCCAGCGCCTGCTGGGATGGCGCGAATTACCGGTGCATCCGGACGGAGCCGGCATCGGCAATGCCGCCCGCTCGGCCATGCCTGCGTTCGCGCAATTGTTTATCGGCGCCGACGGCATCTCCGGCGACGACTTCGAGCGCAAGCTGTACCTGATCCGCAAGCATGCCACACACCTGCTACGCGGCGACCACAACTTAAAGGAACGGCAGCAGTTTTACGTGTGCAGCCTGTCGACCAAGGTCATCGTCTACAAAGGCATGCTCACGCCCGACCAGGTCTTCCCGTTCTTTCCAGATCTTATCGACGAGCGTTTCGAGTCCCACCTGGCCATGGTGCACTCGCGTTTCAGCACCAATACGTTCCCATCCTGGGACCGGGCACAACCCAATCGATTCATGAGCCATAACGGCGAGATCAACACGCTGCTGGGCAACATGAACGCGATGAACGCACGCCAGGGGGTCATGTCCTCACCCCTGTTTGGCAGCGACCTGGAAAAACTCTTCCCCATCGTGGAGGAAGACTGCTCCGACTCCGGCACATTTGACAACGTGCTGGAATTTCTACTCATGGGCGGCCGCAAGCTGCAGGAAGCGGTGCTCATGATGATCCCCGAAGCCTGGCAACAGCACGCCACCATGGACGAGCAGCGACGTGCATTCTACGAGTATCAGTCCTGTCTGATGGAGCCCTGGGACGGTCCGGCTTCCATCGCTTTTACGGACGGCACCTATATAGGCGCGGTCCTCGACCGCAACGGCCTGCGACCGAGCCGCTACTACGTGACCGACGACGACAAGTGCATCATGGCCTCAGAAGTCGGCGTGGTGAGCGTCGACCCCGAGCGAGTGGTGGAGAAGGGGCGCCTGCAGCCAGGCCGCATTTTCCTCATCGACTTCGAACAGGGCCGCATGATCCCCGACGAACAGATCAAGGGTGAGTGGGCGGCAGCCAGGCCCTATCAGCAGTGGCTGGACAACCAGCGCATCGACCTGGCGGATCTGAAACCCGCGCTGGATTCCCACGGATTCTATCCGGAGACGTTGAACGCGCGCATGAAAGCGTTCGGCTTCACCGTGGAAACCATGCACATCATGCTGCAGCCGTTGGTCAAAGAGCTACGCGACCCCCTGGGATCCATGGGCAACGACGCCGCTCTGGCGGTAATGTCCGACAAGCCCCGGATGCTTTACGACTACTTCAAGCAGCGTTTCGCCCAGGTAACCAATCCGGCTATCGATTCCATCCGCGAAGAAGTGATCATGGCGCTGGAGTGCTACATCGGTCCCGAGCGGAACCTGCTGGAAACCACCGAAGAGCACGCACACCGCCTGCGCATACCCCATCCCATTCTCTCGAATGAAGAACTAGCGGCGATCAAACATATCGATCAACGAGGCTGGCGCACCCGAACCATCGACATCACGTTCCACGCCGGCAGCGGGCGCGAAGGCCTGATGGCCGCCATCGACCGAATCTGCGCCGAAGCCAGCGGCGCCATCGCGGAAGGGTACAGTCTGATCGTGCTCAGCGACCGGGAAATCGGCCCCGACCGGGTGCCGATCAGCTCGCTGTTGGCGGTGGGTGCGGTGCATCACCATCTGATTGGCGAGCATTCCCGAACGCGAATCGGCATTGTGCTGGAGTCCGGGGAAGCCCGCGAAGTCCATCACCACTGCCTGCTGGTAGGTTACGGGGCAGACGCCATCAACCCCTATCTCGCTTTCGAGTCGCTGTGGCAGTCTCGGCGCGACGGTTATCTGGACGATGCGGACCACATCAACAGCGACGAAGACGTGGTCGAGGCTTATCGCAAAGGCACTGCTAAAGGCATGCTCAAGGTCATGGCCAAAATGGGCATCTCGACACTGCAGTCCTACAAGGGCGCGCAGATCTTCGAGGCAGTCGGCCTCGGCGAGGACGTGATCGCGCGGTCGTTCGCCGGCACCGCCAGCCGGGTGCAGGGCGTGGGCCTGGACGTGTTAGCAGAAGAGATGGAGCGGCGCCACCAGACCGGCTATCCGTCCCGCGAAGACAACGTGACCGTGCTGCCCAACCCCGGCGACTTCCACTGGCGCAAGACGGGCGACACCCACATGTGGGACCCCCAGGCCATTGCCGACCTGCAGGTGGCTGCGCGCACCAACAGCGAAGACGCCTACTGGCGTTTCTCAAAGCACGTAAACGACGACAACACCCGCCACGCCAATCTGCGCGGGTTGTTGGGATTCAACAGTGGCGCCAATGGCGGCTCCATCAGCTTAGACGAGGTGGAGCCTGAGTCGGAAATCGTCAAGCGTTTCGCTACCGGTGCGATGAGCTACGGCTCCATCAGCGCGGAGGCACACGAATCGCTGGCAATCGCCATGAACCGTATGGGCGGCAAGTCCAACACCGGCGAGGGCGGGGAGAATCCGGAACGCTTCATTCCCCTGGCCAACGGCGACTCGAAGCGCAGCGCCATCAAACAGGTGGCCAGCGGCCGCTTCGGCGTGACCATCAACTACCTGAGCAACGCAGACGAGCTGCAGATCAAGATCATCCAGGGCGCCAAGCCCGGCGAGGGCGGCGAGCTGCCCGGACACAAGGTGGACGAGGTCATCGCCAGCATCAGGCACTCTACACCCGGCGTGGGGTTGATCAGCCCGCCGCCCCACCACGACATCTATTCCATCGAAGATATCGCCCAGCTGATCCACGATCTGAAGAACGGCAATCCCAACGCTCGCATCAGCGTAAAGCTGGGCGCCGAGGTGGGAGTCGGAACCGTGGCCGCCGGCGTGACGAAGGCGCGATCGGACCACCTGGTCATTGCGGGTGATACTGGCGGAACCGGCGCTTCGCCGCTCACTTCTATCAAGCACGCGGGCGTTCCCTGGGAGTTAGGCATCGCCGAATCGCACCAGACGCTGGTGATGAACAATCTGCGCTCGCGCGTCGTCCTGCAGACCGACGGACAACTAAAGACAGGGCGCGACGTGGCCATTGCCGCATTGCTAGGGGCGGAGGAATTCGGGTTCGCCACCGCGCCGCTCATCGCCTTGGGCTGCATCATGATGCGCAAGTGTCATTTGAATACCTGTCCCGTAGGCATCGCCACTCAGGATCCGGTGCTGCGCGAAAAATTCACCGGCGCCCCGGAACACGTAGTGAACTACCTGTTCATGGTGGCCAAAGAGCTGCGCATGGTCATGGCGGACCTGGGCTTCAGGACCGTCAACGACATGATCGGCCGGGTCGACGCGCTGCGGGTGGATGCGGCCATCGACCACTGGAAGGCGCGCGGCCTGGACCTGACGGAAATGCTCGCCCCCGCCGAGGAACCGGCCGAGTTCCTGGGCTCATACGCTATCCACGAGCAGGACCACGAGCTGGACAAGGCTTTGGACAACGAGCTGATCCAGCTCTCCGAACCCGCTCTGAAACGGGGGGAGCGGGTGTACCACGAGCTGCCCATCGTAAACACCAATCGCGTGGTGGGTGGCATGCTATCGAATGCCATCATTCGCGAGAACGGTCCCGAGATGCTTGCCGAGGACTCCATTCACTTCAAGTTCTTCGGTAGCGCGGGGCAGAGCTTCGGCTGCTGGCTGGCAAAAGGCGTAACCCTGGAAGTGGAAGGTGACGCCAATGATTACGTTGGCAAAGGGCTATCGGGCGGCAAGCTGATCATCTATCCGCCCAAGTCGAGCCCGTTCAAGGCCGAAGACAACATTCTGGTCGGCAACGTGGTTCTGTACGGCGCTACCAGCGGCGAGTGCTACTTTCGCGGCGTCGCCGCGGAGCGGTTCTGCGTACGCAACAGCGGGGCGACCGCCGTCATCGAAGGCGTCGGCGACCACGGATGCGAGTACATGACCGGAGGCCATGTGGTCATTCTAGGACCAACCGGGCGCAACTTCGCCGCCGGCATGAGCGGCGGAATCGCGTATGTCTGGGATCCCCAAAACGAGTTCCCCCAACGCTGTAGCCTTGACATGGTGGAACTGGAAACCATCGACACCGACGAGGAGGCCCTGGAAGTTAGATCCATGGTCGAAAAGCATCTCACGTACACCGGCTCGCCGGTGGCGCAGAGATTCCTGGACAATTGGGACAAGCACGTTACCCAGTTTGTCAAGGTGATGCCCGTGGATTACAAACGAGTACTGGAGAGTCGACGCGCGGCAGCGAGCGCGGGTTGACCTGCAACGGATACGTCTAATGGGAAAAGTCACCGGTTTCATGGAGTTCGACCGCGAGCAGGCCCCGCACAGGGACCCGGTCGAGCGCACGCTGGATTTCAAAGAGATCTACACCGACCATGACCAAGCTCGGCTCGCCACCCAGGGTGCCCGCTGCATGGACTGCGGCGTGCCTTTCTGCCAATCCAACGACGGCTGCCCGATACACAATCTGATCCCGGAATGGAACGACCTGGTCTATCGGGATCAGTGGCGCGAAGCCCTCGATCGGCTGCACAAAACCAACAACTTCCCAGAATTCACGGGCCGGGTGTGCCCCGCGCCATGCGAAGGATCCTGTGTGCTCGGAATCACCGATCCGGCGGTCACCATCAAGAACATCGAGATGGCTATCATCGACCGCGGGTTCGCCGAAGGGTGGGTTATCGCCAACCCACCGTCGGAACGGACGGGCAAGAAGATCGCAGTTGTGGGCTCCGGGCCAGCGGGGCTCGCAGCCGCCGACCAGCTTAACAAAGCCGGCCACACAGTCACCGTCTACGAGCGAGCCGACCGCATCGGCGGTTTGCTGATGTACGGCATTCCCAACATGAAGCTGGACAAGACGGAGGTGGTGGACCGCCGCGTGGAGCTACTTCGCAAAGAAGGCGTTGTTTTCGAAACCGGGGCGCACATCGCCGACGGCAACGACGGCACCGTGGACACCAGACGGCTCTACGACGAAAGCGACGCCGTGCTGCTGGCAACAGGCGCTACCGTTCCCCGCGACCTGCCCATTCCTGGCCGCGAGCTACCCGGCGTGCACTTTGCCATGGAGTACCTCACGGCAAACACCAAGAGCCTGCTCGACTCCAACCTGTCGGACGGCGAATACATCTCCGCCAAAGACAAAGACGTCATCGTCATCGGCGGAGGGGACACCGGTACCGACTGTATCGGCACCGCCCTGCGCCACGGCTGCAGGAGCCTCGTCAACTTCGAGCTGTTTCCTCAGCCACCTACCGACAGAGCAGCCGACAATCCCTGGCCTACCTGGCCGCGGATCTTCCGCACGGATTATGGTCATCAGGAAGCTGCCGCCCGATTCAACGACGACCCTCGGGTGTACGCCATCTCGTCAACCGAGTTCGTAGCCGGAGACGACGGCCGGCTGTGCGGCATTCGCACGGTGGATGTGGAGCTCAAGGACGGCAAGTTCGAGAACATCGAAGGTTCCGAGCGCGAATGGAAAGCCAGCCTGGTGCTGCTGGCCATGGGATTTCTCGGTCCCGAGCACCCCATATCCGATGCGCTCGGTGTGGAGTACGATCCGCGCTCCAACTACCAGGCAGAGTACGGCGCCTATCAGACGTCAGTGCCGAAAGTGTTTGCAGCCGGAGACTGCCGGCGGGGTCAATCCCTGGTGGTAAGGGCCATCAACGAGGGACGTGAAGCCGCCCGGGAGATCGACCGCTTCCTCATGGGCTCCTCGCTGCTGCCTTGATCATCGTTGGCGCCCCAGGCTAGGCTCCGCCCATAGCGCGCTGCACCTGTGCCATGGAGCGCACCCACGGGCGAACGCTGCCAACAGATTCCGGAAGGCGATCAGCCTCGATGCGGGCCTCCTCTTGCGTGACGTAAATTCCGTAAAGGATCACGTGTAGCTCGCGGCCATCCCGCTGCAGCCGGTACACGGCCATCTGCCCCGGCTCCGGCTGGGCAAGTACGTACGCATGAGCTCGCTCAGCACTGGATACGGACACCAGCTGAATGGTGTAAGTCCCGGGCGACTGCTGCAGCAGCCAGGCTTCGTCATGCCACGCCGCGCTGTGCTGCCCACCTTCGGGTAGCGACTCGACCACCTGCACCTGGAGCTGCGGTTCTTCGAGCACCGGTTGCAGCTGCCGCTCAGAAACCTCGGCAGATAGCTCCGCGTCGCCGGGCAGAGATTTTGCACTAGTGGGGTCTGACCGGTGGTCGGCCACCCGCACAGGCTCGACCACTATCCGCGCCGGCTCCGCATCCTCACGATCGTCCGGTTCCACCGCATCGGCCTCGGGCTGCCGCACCACTTCCACGGCACCCGACTGCGGTGGCGCCTGGTGCCAGATGAGATACGCGAGCCCGGCCACCAAGGCCACCAGAACCGCAAGCAGTCGATGCTGCGGAGGAAAGCGCGCCGGCTGGGCGCGGAGCTCGCCCGTCTCTAATTTCGCCAACAAAGCGTTGGCAAGCTGGTTCATCTTGCCCGGGAATCCTTCGCCCAGACGAACGACTTCCGAGACCTGCTGATCGGTAAATGGCAACCGGCCGCGGTACTTGGCCTCGGCAAAGCGCCACTCGAGATAGTCTCGCGCATCTTCTCCATTCAGACCGGCGAGGGGGATCTCTCTGCACTCCAAATCCAAACGCGCTGACACACGTTCCACCGTAGGGGCCAGATGCGCTTCGCCGAACAACACCAGCCGCAGGCTCGTCTCGCCGGTCAGCTTGAACAGCGCCTCAATGGCGTCAGGCTCCAGTGCATCCGCATCGTCAACCAGCACCACACAGGAGGGATCCGCCTCATCTCCCCTACCAACACTCCTGGCAATAAGACTCGCAAGCGCACTGCTGTTGGCGTTGTCCTGAGCGGACCCGCCCAGCCCCTGGGCCACGGCGGACAGTACCTCGCGCCGGGTGTTCACAAGCGTACCCACCACCCGAGCCACCACGAACTCGACAGCCAGATGCCCGCGCGACTCTCGGTACAGCACGCTTTTGCCCGCACCGCGGGGGCCGGTGACCAACAACACCTTGCAGCCCCATTGATCGACGTTTCCGAGCAGATCCAGATGCGCTTTGCAGTCGCCGCGCTCGAAGAATCCGGCGCTCGGCTGCGCGAACGGGTTGTGGGTCATCCCAAGGTGGCCACGTTCCCGCTCAGCCATCACACAGAGCACCTCCTGCGGCCAGGGTTTCGCGCAGTCGGGATGGGGCGAAGTCGCTGGTAACCATCACGCTGCCAATGTCCCTGGGCAATACCAGGCGCAAGGTGCCGTCAACCACCTTCTTATCCATTCCCATGGCATCGAGCATGTCATCCACACCGAGTTCGGGTGGGCAGACAGGAAGATCAAGGGACGCCACCGCCACCTTGATCTGTTGCGCCTGGGCGGCAGACAGCCAGCCCATGCGCATGGACAGATCCGCGGCCATGACCATGCCCATGGCCACCGCCTCCCCATGCAGCAAGCGCGTGTAGTGGGTAAGCGATTCGATGGCATGCCCGAATGTATGGCCAAAATTGAGAATCGCTCGCAACCCGACCTCGCGCTCGTCTTCGGCCACCACGTCAGCCTTGATCTCACAGGAGCGCCGCACCGCGTGAGTCAGCGCCCCGGGATCTCGAGCCAGGAGCGCCGATGACTCCCTGGCCACCCAGCCGAAAAATCCCTCATCAGCGATCACACCGTATTTCAGAACTTCCGCCAGTCCCGCGCAGTATTCACGCGCTCCGAGGCTGGCCAGCACCGCCGTATCGGCCAGCACGCAGCGCGGCTGGTAGAACGCCCCGATGAGATTCTTGCCGCTGGCGTGATTCACCGCGGTCTTACCACCCACGGATGAATCCACTTGGGCCAGCAGCGTGGTAGGTATCTGAATGAAATCCACGCCGCGCTGGAAGGTAGCCGCGGCAAACCCGCACATGTCTCCCACCACACCGCCACCTAGAGCCACCAGCGTGGTGGTGCGGTTGTGACGGTGCTCGATGAGGAAGTCCATGATCCTGCCGTAGCGATCCAGGTTCTTGTGCTGCTCGCCGTCCGGCAGCACATGCACGTCGACGGCCAATCCAGCAAGGGCTTGGCGCAGCGCGTCCAGATACAACGGCGCAACCGTCTCGTTAGTGATAACGGCCACCTGGCTGCCCGCCACATGACGTTTGATCAGATCACCGTCGTGCAGCAACCCCGCACCGATGTATATGGGGTAGCTGCGTGATCCAAGCTCTACTGTGAGCGTTTCCATATCTACACCACGCCGTCTTGCTTCAAGCGTTTCTCGATGGTGCCGGCCAGCACCCGGGGGCTCTGCCGGTCGGTGATGAAGCGATAGTCTGCGATCTCCTCATAAAGGGGCCCCCGCTCTTCCTTAAGCCGGCTCAACACAGCTTTGGGATCACCCTGCTGTAGCAGGGGGCGTTTGCGATCCTTACGCGTTCGCTCCACCAGGCGCTCGACCGGGCTGTCCAGGTGAATCACAACCCCACGGGAAGCCAGCGCTTTGCGGTTGTTCTCACGCAGAACGACGCCGCCGCCCGTCGCGAGCACCACGCCCTGTCGGTGCGTGAGATCATCAACCACGCATTGCTCCCGATCGCGAAATCCCTGCTCGCCTTCCATGTCGAATATCCAGGCGATGTCGGCACCCGCCCGCCCTTCGACTTCTTTATCCGTGTCGAAAAACTCCATATCAAGGGACTCGGCAAGCACCCGACCGACCGTGGTCTTGCCCACGGCCATGAGACCGACCAGGAATATGTTCTGCCTGCTCATACAAAAACGGCGCCGTTGGGGCGCCGCTAGTGTAGTTTATTCGCGAAGATCGCGCGATTGCGGACCAGGTTACCGGCTGGTCAGCGTCCCTTACCTACTGGTAAGGGAATCCTGGATGATGCGCGGCGTGATGAAGATTAGCAGCTCCTGTTTGTCGTCACGCTCCGCCTTGTGCCGGAACAGCCGGCCCACATAGGGCAGGTCGCCGAAGAAAGGCGTCTTGGTGACCGAGACGTTCTTGTCTGTCTGGAAGATGCCGCCCAGCACCAGGGTTTCGCCGTTGTCTACCAATACCTCGGTTTCAATTTCGTTGGTGTTGATGGACGGAACGCCTGCGAACACCTGCCCTACGGTATCCTGCTTAACGTTCAGCTCCATGATGATGCGGTCATCGGGCGTTATCTGGGGGGTCACCTCCAGCGACAGCACGGCTTCCTTGAACGACGTAGAGGTCGCCCCACTGCTGCTCGCTTCCTGGTACGGAATCTCCACACCCGACTCAATCACGGCTGGAGATTTATCGGCGGTGATCACCTTCGGCCGCGCCACCACTTCCGCATGACCGTCGCTGGCCAGCGCCGAGAGCTCCAGATCCAGCAGGTAGTCATCACCGGTAAAGCCGATGGCGAAACTGCTTGCGCCCGTGGTGGTGACCCCAAGATCTACCACTAGGTCGCCGGGTGAAGTGACTTCGCCGGACCCGTCCACAACGATGTTCTGTAACTCACCCAGCGTTTCCCGGGATCCGCCAATCTTGATCGTGTGGTCGTTCCAGTCTTCGTGCTTCGCGCCACCCCATCGAACCCCCATCTCTTCAGAGAATTTGGTCTGTGCGGTGACGATGCGCGCCTCGATGAGCACCTGGCGAACCGGCACGTCGAGTTGGGCGATTACCCGACGGAACTCTTCCAGCCGACCGGCCGTGTCGGTGAGGATGATGGAGTTTGTGCGCTCGTCCACGATGACGCTGCCACGTTCCGAGAGCATGGACTGCTCACTACCAGCAGCACCCGAGGCTTGACTGAACAGGTTGAACAGCTCGCTCGCGGAAGCGTAGCGGATCTGGATGAATTCGGTGCGCAGAGGCGCCAGCTCGGAAATCTGCTTCTGATTCTCCAGCTCCAGCTTTTCGCGCGCGGCTATTTCCGCAGCGGGCGCAACCAGCAATACGTTGCCCACCTGGCGCTGATCAAGCCCCTTGGTCTTCAGGATCAGGTCCAGCGCGTGATCCCATGGAACGTTTTTCAAACGCAGGGTAATGCGACCGGAAACGGTGTCGCTGGCGACCAGGTTCAAGTCGGTAAAGTCGGCAATGAGCTGCAGTACCGAGCGCACTTCGATGTCCTGGAAGTTCAGAGACAGCTTGTCGCCCGTGTATTTGAATACATCTTCACGCTGCTCGATCTCTTCCTCGGTGACGGGGCTCACGTTGATCGACAAAGTGTTGTCCGCCTGATACGCCAGATAGTCGTAGTCGCCCTGCGCGCTGACGGTGAACGTCGCGTTCGGGCCTTCCTGCAGCACATCAACAATCTGCACCGGGGTGGCGAAATCGGTTACGTCCAGACGTCGCTGCAGATCCCTTGGCAGCATGGTGTTGCGAATCTCAACGCGGATATCGCCCCCATCGCTGGCCACGTTGACGGGCGCCTTGGGGTTGGACAGCTCCACGATAATCATCCCTTCGCCGTTGCTGCCGCGACGGAAGTCCACATTGTTCACGCGGGAGTCGCCCGAATACCGCTCGCGCGACGAGGTGTCCCCCGCACTAGCGTATTCCCGAAGCGAGGGCACACCACTGGCGTCGCCACCCACCATCAGATAGAGCGTGTTGCCACGGACGTCTGTGTCATAGCTGACCAATTGGGTGAGATTGACAATGGCACGTGTGCGATCCTTGGTAGAGATCACGGAAACACGGCGTGCGTTGCCGATACCCAGATTGTGGTGCTTGTCTTCCAGGGCGCTGGAAACGCCGGGCATGTCCAGAACGATTCGGGCAGGCTGCTCGATGGTATAGCCCTTGGGTTGAGGCGGTGGCCCATCGAAGGTGAGCCGGATCTCGGTGCGATCTCCCGGCAGGGATGAAAACTCGATTCCCTCGATGGACGCGGACCAGGCGGGGGCAGCTACGACAAACGTCAGTAGCATCGCAACCCTCATACCGAGTACTCCACCGGTCAGCGCATAGCGAGCACGGTTGGTTTGACTAAACATGATATTCATCCTTTATGCTCCACCTCCGCCCAGGGATACCGTGCGTGCACGCTCAACCCAGCCGCCAGTGCCGTCAGGTACGATCTCGATGAGCTCTATTGCTGCCTCATCGATAATTTGAATCTTTCCGTGATCCGTTCCCATGTAATCACCAGTTTGAACTCGGTGAACACCGCCATCGCCGTCCTGCACCAGCGCAAACATGGTCCCCGTTTGCGACAACGTACCGACCATGGTCAGCCGCGCGATGGTGTACTGCTCTAGAAATTGCTTAACGCGATTGAAATCCGGCGTCACCTTGGGCCCGCCCTGTTCGCGCTGCACGCGCTTGACCACCACGGGCGGCTCGAACGGGCTGCGCTGGTCGCTCGCCTGATACGCAAACGGCGGAACCTGCTCGAACGGCGGCAGCGGCGCAATGCGCTGCCTGGGCCTTGCATTCACTTCGGCCATGAATTCATCCAGATCGGCATAGCCCGCTTGACCGCCGCCACAGCCGGCCAGCAACGATGACAAAAGTAACGTCGTGATGCTTGTTATCGCTTTCCCCATCACTCGTCCTCGTCCAGATATCGGTATGTCTTCGCCAGAATGGACATCTTCAGGTCTTGTGCGGAAGTTTCCGGAGAGATCTTGAAGTCGTGCAACGTCACGATTCGCGACAGATTCGCCACACCGCTCACAAACGTACCGATCTTGTGATAGTCGCCTTCAACCACGATATCGATGGGCAGCTCAACATAGAATTCCGTGCGCTGCTCCGGCTTGAGATCGATACTGCGAATGGTCAATTCGTTATCGATGGCCGTGCGTGTAATATCTTCAAGCAGCCCCGGAACCTCAGTATCGCTCGGGAGCTGCCTTAACAACGCCCCAAACGTTTCTTCCATCTCTTTCTGCTGCTGACGATAAGCGTCCAGGTTAGTCGCGCGCTGCGCCTTATCTTCGAACTCAGCGCGCAGCTCAACCTCTCTCCCTTTGGCCTCCTGCAAAGCATCTCGTTTGTCCGTGAGATAGTAGAAATAACCGCCTAGAGCCACGGCAGCAAACAAAAGGACCATCAGGAGCAGCTTGACCGGGCTAGGCCACGTACCGATGTTATTCAGCTCGAGATCATTGAAATCGACGCTGCGAAGCTGGTCTAAGGTGTCTTGCAATGCCATGCGGCTACTCCTCGCCTGCCTCGTCTCCCGGGCTAACCTGTACGAAAGTCAGATCGAAGCGGCTGGCCTGCTCGCCGTAGTTGGAATTCTTCGGCTCTTCCTTAATGCTCTTGAGGTTGGGCTCGGCAAACCAGTCAGAATCATCGAGGTTCCGCATCAGCGCAGAGATTCGGTTGTTGGACTCCGCCGCGCCGTTCACCGACAGCGACTTGCCCTCCATGGTCAGTTCTCGATAGTGAACGCCGCGGGAGAGCGTTCGAACCATCTCGTCGAACACGCGCACGATGACCGGCCGGTTGCCCTGCAGCTGCTGAATTACCTGCATGCGCGCGAGCAACTCGTCTTTCTTCTTTCTAAGATTCTTGATCTCAGCGATCTTTCGGTCCAGATCGTCGATATGTACCTGGACGTAGTCGTTGCGGTCCGCTTGCGCTTCAATAGACCGATCCAGAATGGTCCCTGCCAGGAACACCAGTACCACCGCCGCCACGAGCACCATGCCCAGGTTGGTAAGGAACTCTTTCTGCCGGCGCTCGCGTTCCCATTCGCGCCACGGCAGCAGGTTGATCTTTGCCATCAGTCGAAGCTCCTCATGGCCAATCCACACGCAATCATCATCGCCGGTGCGTCGTTTGCCAACGCGTTACTGTCTACGCGATTGGACAGGGACATATCGACAAAAGGATTCGCGATCACGGTGGGAGTGCCAAGCTTGCTCTCAATCATCTCGGCCAGGCCATCGATAGAGGCCGTGCCGCCAGCCAACACAATGTAGTCGACATCATCATATTGGCTGGAAGAGAAGAAGAACTGCAAAGAGCGTGTAACCTGTTGCAGCACAGCTTCCTTGAAGGGCTGCAACACCTCTTCCTCGTAGTCGTCCGGTAACCCGCCCTGTTTCTTGGCAAGCCCGGCTTCCTCGAAGGAAAGACTGTAGCGGCGCTGAATCTCTTCGGTAAGCTGCTTGCCACCAAAAAGCTGCTCACGCGTGTAAGTCGATTTGTCGTCTGCCAGCACCGACAAAGTGGTCATGGTGGCGCCGATATCGACAATCGCCACCACTAAATCGTCAGGGTCGTTACCCAATTGCGGCTTGAGCAGTTCGAATGCGCGCTTCATAGCGTGGGCTTCGATATCCACGACAGCCGGCTTGACGTTTCCCAAATCGAGCGCAGCTTCACGCATTTCGACGTTTTCTTTACGGCATGCGGCCAGCAGCACTTCGACCCGCTCGGGGTTGCGCTCCGACAGGCCCTGCACCTCAAAGTCTATGGCCACTTCGTCAAGTGGGTAGGGTATGTATTGGTCAGCCTCCACGGTGATCTGGTTTTCCATCTCATCGTCGGAAAGCGCGGAATCCATATCGATGGTCTTGGTAATTACCGCAGAACCGGCCACTGCCACCGCAGCCTGACGCACCGAGCTCTTCGAGCGGTTGAGCACGCGCTTAATGGCTTCACCTACTCCTTCCACGTCGCTAATATTCTTTTCGACCACGGCGTTCGGCGGCAACGGCTCCACCGCGTAGGACTCCACTCGAAAGCGGTCATTAGCCCTCGATAGCTCAAGTAGCTTGACGGATGTGGAGCTAATATCCAATCCAAGCAAAACGTTGGATTTGGGTTTAAACAGACCAAGCACGGTATATTTTCCTCCGTGGCGCGGGCACTTACGTCCTTTTCGTGCAGTTAAACATTAAATACTAGGATAACCCCGAGAGCAATCGCTTACCTGCTACTCTGTCGCCATCATGAAACCAACGTCCCGACCCGTCCTACGCCACCTTATGTGGTTCGCTCTAGCCGGTTTGTGTGCCGCAGCGCTCACTCTGGCAGGCGTTTACCTTTACCTGGACCCACAGGTTCCGAAAGCCGAGAGCTATCGTCACGTGAAACTCGAAACGCCGTTACGCGTGTACTCTAGCGACGCGGCGCTCATCGCTGAGTTCGGGGAAAGGCGGCTAATACCGGTCACGCTAGAAGACGTACCCGAGCATTTCGTCAACGCCTTGCTCGACACAGAAGACAAGCGCTTCTACCAACACAGCGGCGTGGACTACATCTCATTGGTGAACGACACGCTGGAACTACTGATGGCTAGAGAGATTCGCTCGGGCGCCAGCACCATCACCATGCAGCTTGCGCGCAACATATCTTTCTCCCTCGAGCAAACCTTCATCCGCAAGTTCAAGGAGATGTTGCTCGCGCTGAAGATCGAACAGGAACTCAGCAAAGAAGAAATTCTTCAGCTGTACATCAACGTAGTCCCGTTTGGTAAGCGCGCCTACGGCGCCCAGGCAGCAGCGCTAACCTACTACGGAAAACCGTTGAAGGACTTGTCACTAACACAACTGGCTATGCTGGCGGGAATTCCCCAAGCGCCAAGCGCGGGCAATCCCATCAACGGGCCGGAACGGGCCCTGCGACGGCGCAACCTAGTACTCGATCGTATGCGCTCACAGGGATCCATATCCCAACAAGCCTATGACGAAGCTGTAACTGCACCGATCACGGCGAGATTGCACGCCCGCGACTTGGACGTAGCCGCACCATTCGCAGCCGAATGGGTGCGTAGCGAGCTGATTGGTCGCTACGCCGACCTATACTCCGGCGGCTACGAAGTTCACACGACAATCAAAGCCCCGCTCCAGGAGGTAGCGACCCAAGCGTTGCGCAGCGGCTTGCTGACATACGATCGCCGCCATGGATACCGTGGAGCAGAGGCCAGACTGAGTCCGGACGCCACGGACCCCACGCAGCTGGACGAAGCCAACGAGGCGGCAAACCAGCCCCCATTGGAGGACATTGCCGCGGCAGGGGGAGCAGACGCGCAGACCCTCGGGGCGCACTGGCTGCAGTCCCTGTCCAATACGCGCAACTACGGCGGGCTGCAGCCCGCGGTAGTGGTCGGGGTGGAAGAGGACACCGCACGGCTACTGCTGAAAGACGGCTCTCAGATCGCCTTGCCCATGCAGGCGATGGCCTGGGCGAGGCGCTACCTGGACGTGGACTCGGTAGGCCCGGCGCCATCGACTCCCGACGACGTGGTCGACGTGGGCGACCTGGTGCGGCTACGCGAATCCGATTACGGGCTTGAGCTTTCCCAACTACCCACGATCCAAGGGGCTCTGGTATCGCTGAACCCGCAGACAGGCGCGGTGCTGGCCATGTCGGGCGGATTCGACTTCTCCATGAACCAGTACAACCATGCCATGCAGGCCGCGCGCCAACCGGGATCCGGGTTCAAGCCGTTCGTCTACTCCGCCGCGCTGGCAGCAGGCGTGACGCCCGCCAGCATCTACATGGACGCGCCATTGGTCTTCGACGACCGGAACCTGGAAGCGCAATATCGACCCGACAACGACAACAACGCCTACAACGGACCTACGCGCTTACGCGAAGCGCTGTATCGATCCATTAACCTGGTTTCAATCCGCGTGCTGCTGGACATCACCGCGCCTGCAATATTGAACCACGCGCAGGCCTTCGGCTTTGACGCGAGCACCTTCCCGCGCAACACGCAGCTGGCCATCGGCGGCGGTACCATGGCGGTGACACCACTGGACATGGCCGCTGCTTATGCCGTATTCGCAAACGGCGGCTGGCGGGTGAAGCCCAACATCATCCAGCGCGTAGTCGACATCAACGGGGAGGTTGTCTTCGAGCCACGCTATCCAAAAGTGTGCGATCCATGCGAGCGCTCTGAGCCGCCAACGCAGGTCGAACCGACGGACCTCGCCGCGATCGGTGAGCAGACACCCGTCATCCCGGCAGTACGGGTGCTGGACGAACGCAACGCCTACATCATGCATACCATGCTTGCCGACGTGATTCGGCGCGGCACCGGCACCCGCGCACGCGCTCTGAAACGCGCGGACCTGGCCGGCAAAACGGGCACCACCAACGACGCCGCAGACACGTGGTTCAATGGTTACGGGGCGGACGTGGTCACCACGGTATGGGTGGGTTTTCCCAACCACCAGCCATTGGGGGAGCGGGAGTACGGCTCCAACACGCCGCTGCCCATCTGGATCGACTACATGGCCGCAGCTCTAGCGGACAGCCCGGAGCGGCTATCCACCCAACCAGGCGGCGTGGTGAGCCTGAAGATCGATCCCGTTACGGGCCAGCTGGCAAAACCGGGCCAGCGCAACGCCATCTTTGAGTATTTTCTAAGCGAGTTCACGCCCCAGGCAACGCGAACCGGAGTGGCCCCTGACCAAGAGCCGGACGCGGTGCAAATCGATCCGGTGGATATCTTCTAGACCGGCCCGACGCCGCGCCTACTGCACGATCTTGACGTAGTCTCCAGCGCGCGGTTCGCCTAGCGGATGATGGCCGTTGATCACTCGCAGGGTCTCTTCGGGAAAGGACTTGATGGACGATTTCTGCGCCAGCGAATCGTAAGTGTCGCCGGGCGATGCCACCAACACCTGAACCCGCTGGTTGTTGGCTACCTGCAAATCTTCGGCCGTCATGGCCCGCAGCGACGACACGGTGGCACGCCACTTCTCTTCGAATGTAGGCAGGTCCCCGACCGGCCCTACTTCGCCCTTGAACAGGTACACGCTGTCGTCTTTGTAGACCACGGCGATGGTGCGCCGCTGGGCGTTGCCCGCGGCAATCTCCACTTCGCCAATAAAGGCCTGATAGCCGCTGATCTCCAGCGTCTCGCCATCTTTCACGTCGTCGCGCTTGAGGGTTTTGGATACGAATTCCTCAGGCGTCTGTTCGTCTTCCGGCAGGTTCAGACGCTGCAGAGTGATGAACGCATCCGTGGTGCCCCCGGGCGCCTTGCCGAGCACTTCCGAGGCGGTGTTGGCCACATCCCAGTTATCCGGAAACACAACCACCACCCGCAGGCCCCCGTGATAGTACGTCTGCTCCTTGATCAGTCCCGTGGCGGCTTCGTCGCCATAGACGAGCCCTTGCATCATCTCCCAGAAGTCGCGCTCTGGCTCGCTGATCAACTCCGGCACCAGGTGCTGGGATTTCTGTACCGCGTCGTGCAGCCGCTTATCGTTCTTGGGGTGGGTAGAGAACAACCCATGGTAAACGGCCGGCTGCTTGAGCACATTCTTGGCGAACAGAGAGTGATCTTTGAGCACGTGGATCACGTCGATCATGGCGTGGGGGCTGTATCCGGCCCGCGCCAGAAACTCGCCACCGTATTCATCCGCCTCCAGCTCGAACTCCCGGCCGTAACCCGAGCGAAGCTGGTTGGTCACGGTGTTGCCCAAATCGGCAACGGCGTAGCTGCCAGTCATGATCGCGCCGATGAAGCCAGCAACGTTGCCGAACAGGCCCAGCGTGTTGTTGCGGCGGGCGTGGCGGCCAACCACATGACCAATCTCGTGGCCAATCACTCCGGCCAGCTCGTCTTCCGAACGCAAATAGGCAATCAACCCCCGATTGACGAATATGTATCCATCCGGCAGCGCCATGGCGTTGACCGTGGGGTTGTCCAGCACGTAGAAATAGTAGTCGCGCCCGGCGTGGGGCGAGATCGCCAACAACCGCTGACCAATCTCATCAACATAGTCCTGCCACGCTTCATCGGCGTAAAGCTGGCCCTTTTCCTTGAGCTCGTTGTACAGCTTTTCGCCCGGACCGGCAGAAGCCGGCAGCGCCAGCAAAAGCAGCCAGGAAAGAATCGTGATGGTCACAGCCTTGAACAACGTCCGTCTTCCTCCGAGCGCTTCTTCCAGACGGCCTACCCAATTACCAATTGCCGCCTAGCGGATATCTTACGAAGCACCTAGCCCAAGGCCAATGCCCCTAATATATAGACTAGTTATAGACTGGTGGAATATAAGACAGTTCAGCTGAAGGAAAGCTGAAGCGTGCGAGGGGATTCGGCCCTCGGAGTCAGCCGGAGGCCGGCGTGCTGCGATTGCCGAAGCGCTTGCGGAATCGCTCCACCCTGCCGCCGGCGTCCAGAATCTTCTGCTTTCCGGTGTAGAAGGGATGGCACGCGGAACACACTTCCAGGTGGATGTCTTCTTCCAGGGTGGAGCGTGTGACGATTACGTTCCCGCAGCTGCAGGTGGCCTTGATCTCGCGGTATTCGGGGTGGATCTCTGCTTTCATCAGTTCGTCCGGTGTTTGGTCCGGTTTTCCACCGGAACCCGTTCCTCGCTGGGGGCGCGCAGTTTAGTCAGCGGCAGTTTGAATAGCAACCCAAGCAACCGCCACAATGAACCGCCAGAACCAAGGCCAGTCGAGGGAAGGAGCCTCCATCAACACGCCCGCAACAGCATCGGTCCCCACCGTCATCCGGGTGGCAGTACCAGTACCGCTGGCCCGCCAGTTCGACTATGGGCTGCCGGCCGAACTCCCCACACCGGCCGTGGGGGGGCGGGTGCGAGTTCCGTTCGCCGGTCGCAACCTGGTTGGCATCTGCATGCAGTTGGATCCTGCCGATGCCCACGACAAGCTCAAGCCGGTAACGGAGGTGATCGACACCGAGCCCGCGTTAACTGACGAGTTGTTCGAGCTCGCCGGGTGGATGGCCGACTACTATCTGCACCCCATCGGCGAGGTGCTGGCCACCATGCTCCCTGCCCAGATACGCCGTGGCGCCGTGTTACGCATCGCGCGAGAGGAATCCTGGGTGGCCACAGGACACACCGGCGACCTCAAACGGGCACCTCGCCAAGCCAGCCTGCTGGAAGTCATTCGCAGCGGCACCGGCGCAACTACCCGATCACTCTATGATCTGGGCTACACGCGAAGCATTATCACCGCGCTCGCGGGCAAAGGGCTCATCCGCAAAGGGTCGGCACCGGACGACGACGCACCCATGACACCCCATGCTGCGCTGGAGACCGGCCCAACCCCTACCGGAGACCAGGCTAACGCGTTGCAGGCGCTGCAAGCCCTTGGCGGTGGATTCCAACCCGCGCTGTTGGAGGGCATTACTGGGAGCGGCAAGACCGAAATTTACCTGCGCCTGATCGAACGTGTGCTAGCCGACTCGCGCCAGGCCCTGGTGCTGGTGCCAGAAATTGCGCTCACACCCCAGACGCTGGCTCGCTTTGAAGCCCGCTTCGGCACCGATGGCGCGGTCGGCACCCTACACTCCAACCTCACCGACGCCGAACGCGCCCAGACATGGCTGAAGTGCCGCGCCGGCCAGATTCGCGTGATCATCGGTACGCGATCTGCTGTGTTGGCGCCGTTTCGAAACCTCGGGCTCATCGTGGTGGACGAAGAGCACGACGGTTCGTTCAAGCAGCAGGACGGGCTGCGCTACTCGGCCCGCGACGTGGCGGTCAAGCGTGCTCAGGGATTGGGCATCGGGTTGCTGCTGGGCAGCGCCACCCCCTCACTGGAGACCCTGCACAACGCCAACCGGGGGCGCTACGCGCACGTATCCCTGCAGCAGCGAGCCGGAGGCGCCCGGCCGCCTGACTTCTATTTGCTGGATATTCGCGGCCACACGTTGCACCACGGCCTGAGCAACGATCTGGTGCGGGCAGTACGTTCGCACCTGGAGCGCGACAGCCAGGTGCTGGTGTTCCTCAACCGCCGCGGTTACGCCCCAAGCTACCTTTGCGCAGCCTGTGGCTGGCAGTCTCAATGCGCCAGCTGCGACACACGCATGACGCTGCACCAGCGGCCAAAGGTTCTCGTTTGCCACCATTGCGGGCGGCGCGAGCCCGTCATCGACGCCTGCGGCAACTGCGGCGCGGCCGCCATGATGGCTGTCGGGGTAGGAACCCAGCGCACCGAGGAAGGGCTCGCCGAGCTATTCCCTGGCGTCCCACTGATTCGCGTAGACAGCGACACCACCCGAACACAGCGCCAACTGGAATCACAACTTGCCGACATCCATCAGTCTGAGCGGGCCATACTGCTGGGCACTCAGATGCTGGCCAAAGGCCATCACTTTCCCCGGGTAACCCTGGTAGCAGTAATCAATGCGGACGGCGGATTTCTCAGCGCCGACTTTCGCGCCCCGGAACGCACCGCGCAGCTCATCACTCAGGTGGCAGGCCGCGCCGGGCGCGCCCAGGCGCCGGGGGAGGTCTGGATTCAGACCTACCAGCCAGACAACCAGTTGCTGCGCTCCCTCATCGAGCAAGGCTACCCAGGCTTCGCCCAGCAAGAGCTGGCGGTGCGCGAATCAGCCGGGCTGCCACCTTATCGACCCATGGCCCTGATCCGATCGGAGAGCGCCGATGCCACCAGCGCGCTACAGTTCCTGCAGTCACTCCCGCCCGCGCTGCCCGGCGACCTGGAAGTGCTGGGGCCGGCGCCAGCACCCATCGCCCGGGTGGCGGACCGGCACCGCTACCAGCTTATGGTGCTCGCGGACAACCGTTCGGTGCTCCACGCAGGCCTGGCTCGGCTTCGCCCGCCAGCCCGAGCGAACCTGCGCTGGTCGCTGGACATCGACCCTTACGACACGTTCTAGAAGGCAGCCGGATAGCGGTGGCAACGATTCGACCACCTCTTGGTTCGCCTTTTGGCCTATTATTGTGGGTCCACACCTGGACGGCACATGGCCAAAGACTTCGCCAACCGCAACAAGCCGACTCGGGCGCGAACCCGGGCAGGTGGCTCGCGACGACCCAGCAAGGCTCGCAAGTCCAAGCATAAGGGCTTTCACGGGCCAAGCTTTTCGGGCGGCATTCTGCTGGGCGCCGCCATTGTGGTGACCGCCGCCTACGCTCCCGAGCTGCTCGAGGAAGCCTCCGGCGGCACTATTGCGGGCTCCAGCGACAACGCGAAACCCACCGTGGAATTCCGCTTCGACAAGATACTGCGCAACCAGGAGGTGCAGGCCGATCCGCGCCGGTACGTGGCCGACCCCCATGCCCCCGGGGAAGAAGGCGAGGTAGAGTATCTGATTCAGGCCGCATCGTTTCAGAACCGGGAAGACGCCGACACGCTGCGAGCTCAGCTATTGCTGTCCGGACTGCCAGCCACCACTAATCCCGTCCGGGTGGGAGACAGACCCTGGTTCAGGGTGACCGTGGGCCCTTTCCCCAACAGCACCGAATCAGGACGAGCATTGACCAAGCTACGCGAGCTGAACCTGGATGCGTTTCTCATGAAGCGCCAGGTTCGCCAACCAGGTTAGGCTTGCCGGCAGACGCAACGACGAGATCGATATGAAGCAGCTACACGGCACCACTATTCTATGCGTGCGCACAACTGACCAGGTGGCCCTGGGGGGCGACGGCCAGGTGTCGCTGGGCGACACCATCGTCAAAGGCAACGCGGTGAAGGTGAGGCGTTTGTATCAGGAAGAGGTGCTGGCGGGTTTCGCCGGGGGCACCGCCGACGCATTTACCCTGTTCGAGCGATTCGAAGGCATGCTGGAAAAGTACCAGGGCAACCTCACCCGGGCCGCCGTGGAACTGGCCAAAGACTGGCGCAGCGACCGGGCGCTGCGGCGCCTGGAAGCCATGCTGGTGGTAGCCGACGCCACCACGTCGCTCTTGATCAGCGGCACGGGTGACGTCATCGAGCCCGAGGCCGGAATACTGGCCATTGGTTCCGGCGGCCCTTACGCTCAAGCGGCAGCCCGCGCTCTAAGCGAGCACTCCAGCCTGGATGCGCGCAGCATCGTGGAGCAGTCGCTGACCATCGCCGCCGACATCTGCGTCTACACCAATCACAGCCGAACCATAGAGGTGCTGTCCGCAACATGACCCTGATGACCCCAAGAGAGATCGTCCACGAGCTGGACAAACACATCATCGGCCAGCACACCGCCAAGCGCGCGGTAGCCATTGCGCTACGCAACCGCTGGCGGCGCATGCAGCTTACCCCGGAGATGCGCGATGAGATTTCTCCCAAGAACATCCTGATGATCGGGCCTACCGGCGTGGGCAAGACGGAGATCGCCCGTCGTCTGGCCCGACTGGCAAACGCACCGTTCATAAAGGTGGAAGCCACCAAGTTCACCGAAGTGGGCTATGTGGGGCGCGACGTGGAGTCAATCGTGCGCGACCTTGCCGACGTGGCCGTGAATATGCTGCGTGAAGAGCAGATGTCCAAGGTGCAGCATCAAGCAGAAGATCGTGCCGAGGAACGCATTCTGGACGTACTGCTGCCCGCGCCGCGCACCACCGGGTTCACTCAGGATGACGGCGAGGGCGCGGCAGATTCCACCACCCGACAGCTTTTCAGAAAGCGTCTGCGCCAGGGCGAGCTGGATGACAAAGAGATCGACGTAGAGCTCGAAGCCCCCCAGGTGGGCGTAGAAATCATGGCGCCCCCCGGTATGGAGGAGATGACCAGCCAGCTGCAGAGCATGTTCAGCAACCTGGGCGGCGGCCGAAAGAACAGCCATCGGCTGAAAATCAAAGATGCGCTCAACAAGCTTCGCGAAGAGGAGGCGGCCAAGCTGATCAACGAAGAAGAGATCAAAGCCCGCGCGGTAGAAAGTGTAGAGCAGATGGGCATCGTGTTTCTCGACGAGCTCGACAAAGTTGCCAAGCGCAGCGAAACCACGGGCGCGGACGTGTCGCGGGAGGGCGTGCAGCGGGACCTGTTGCCACTCATCGAGGGATGCACCGTGTCCACCAAGTACGGCATGGTGCGAACCGATCACGTGCTGTTCATCGCCTCAGGGGCATTCCATCTTGCCAAGCCCTCAGACCTCATTCCGGAGCTGCAGGGCCGTCTGCCCATCCGAGTGGAACTGGACGCGCTGTCGCCCGAGGACTTCAAACGCATACTGGTGGAACCAGACGCCTCGCTCACCGAGCAGTACGAGGCCCTGCTGGAAACCGAAGGGCTTAAGCTCACATTCAGTGACGACGGGCTGGAGCGTATCGCCGAACTGGCCTGGCAGGTGAACGAGGGCACTGAGAACATCGGTGCACGCCGACTGCACACCGTCATGGAGCGATTGTTGGAAGACATCTCCTTTGCCGCATCGGAAGCTCATGAAGGCGAAGTGAACGTAGACCGCGCGCACGTGGATACCCATCTTGCCGAGCTGGTCAGCGACCAGGATCTATCCCGCTACATCCTCTAAGTACCATGCGTCCAAAATCCATCACCTACCACAAGCGCTCGAAAACCCTGGAACTGGGTCACGAAGGCACCACCCATTCCATTCCCGCCGAGCTGCTGCGGGTGTTTTCACCCTCAGCGGAAGTACGCGGGCACGCACCCGGCGAGCAGAAGCTGCAAACGGGCAAAAAGCACGTGGGCATCACCAAGATCGAGCCGGTCGGCAACTACGCCATCCGTATCGTGTTCGATGACGGCCACGACACGGGGTTGTACGGGTGGGAGCTGCTCTTCGATCTGGGCGCCAACACAGACGCGTTCTGGCAGCGTTATCTTGCGGAGATGAAGGCTGCCAACGCATCGAGGCTGCCCACCATCCCGGTGGGCCAATGGATGCCCAAAGAGTCCGAGTAGCTGTTTTCCACGCTCCATAATCCCGCGTAAACTTCAGCCAAAACAGCGGCTTTCCAGCAAGGCAATCATGAACGACTCGCACTCCGTCGACTTCGGGCACCGCAAGGTATCCCCGGATGAGAAGACCCGGCTGGTGGGCGATGTGTTCGAGCAGGTGGCGCAACGCTACGACGTGATGAACGACCTCATGTCGCTGGGAACCCACCGCCTGTTTAAGCGAATGACCGTGGAGATGTCGGGGGCGCGTCCCGGTCACCGCGTGCTCGATCTGGCCGGCGGCACCGGCGACATGGCGGCGCTGTTCGCCAACGTGGTGGGCCCGGCGGGCTCTGTGGTGCTGGCAGACATCAACCCGCAAATGATGGATGTCGGCCGCGAGCGCCTGCTGGACAGAGGGCTCGGCCAGGTCACCTACTGCCAGAGTGCGGCCGAATCCCTGCCTTTTGCCGAACAGGCCTTCGACTGCGCCGTGATCGCGTTCGGGCTGCGCAACTTCACCGACAAGCACAGCGCGCTTGCAGAACTCTGCCGGGTGCTCAAGCCAGGGGCTGCGCTGCTGGTGCTGGAGTTTTCGAAGGCCGAGAACCCATTGCTGCAGAACGCCTACGCGGCATTCCAGGCGCTGTGGCCAGGCATGGGCAAACTGGTGACCGGTGACGCGGCCAGCTACCAGTACCTGGTGGAATCCATCGCCAAACACCCCGGACAGAAAGCGCTCAAGGTGATGCTGGAAGACGTCGGATTCGCAGACGTGGAGTATCACAACCTGCTCGGCGGCATCGCGGCCATCCACCGCGGCGTGCGCCCCCCTGACACCGGCCGCACCTGATGCGTCGGCTACTCAAAGTCATCTGGGTAGCCTTGCGTTACCGGCTCGACGCGCTGGTGCCGCTGAACAACCCGGCTCTGCCGCGCGCCCTGGTCTGGCTCCTAAGGTTGTCGCCCGCTCGCCTGATCCCCGAGGGCGAGACGCCGGCCGCCAACCGACTACCGCGGGCGCTGGAAGCTCTGGGGCCGGTATTCATCAAATTCGGTCAGCTACTTTCTACCCGCCGCGACCTGCTACCCACAGACCTGGCTGACGCCCTGGCCGAACTGCAAGACGGCGTGCCGCCATTCGACAGCGCCCAAGCAGTGCGCCTCATCGAAGCCGCCCTGGAAATGCCCATCGACAGCGCCTTCGCTCGCTTCGAACGCGCCCCAGTGGCATCGGCATCGGTCGCCCAGGTGCACGCCGCCACCCTCCCCGACGGCGAGGAGGTGGTAGTCAAAGTGGTGCGCCCCGGCATCCGCGACACCATCCTGGCCGACCTGCAACTGCTCGCACGGCTCGCCGGGTTCGCCCAGAGAACCTTTCGCGGCGCGCGGCGGCTGCACCTGCCACAGATCGTGGATGACTACCGGCGCACCATTCTCGCCGAGCTCGACATGCTCAAAGAGGCAGACAACACCCAACGCCTGCGCAACGACTTTGCTGAATCCGAGCTGCTCTACGTGCCCCGCGTTCACTGGCCATTGTGCCGATCCAACGTGCTGGTTCTGGAGCGTATCTCCGGCGTGCCCATACGTGAGGTGGCGCAGCTCAAGGCAGCGGGCACCGACATGCGTGTGCTGGCGCAACGCGGCGTGGAGACGTTTTTCACTCAGGTGTTCGTGCACAATTTTTTCCACGCCGACATGCATCCCGGCAACATCTTCGTAGACGTGAGCGACCCGGCCTCGCCGAGCTATATTGCCGTGGACTGCGCCATCATCGGTTCTCTCACAGAAGAGGACCAGGATTACCTAGCACGCAATCTGCTGGCGTTTTTCAATCACGACTATTCGGAAGTGGTACGGCTGCACCTGGAATCCGGCTGGGTGCCCAAAGACACCGACCCCCGGGAGTTCGAACGAGTAATCAGGGAGGTGTGCGAACCCATCTTCGCTAAACCGTTAGGAGAGATTTCCTTCGGACAGTTCCTTGTACAGCTGTTTCAGACCGCCGGGGCGTTCGAGATGGAGATTCAACCGCAGCTGGTTCTGCTGCAGAAAACGCTGCTCTATATCGAGGGACTAGGCCGCCAGCTGTACCCGCAGCTAGACCTTTGGGAGACCGCCAAGCCATTCATGGAGACCTGGATGGCGCAGCGCGTGGGGCCGGCGGCGGCCATTCGCGCGCTGGCGGAACAGGCGCCGCGCATTCTGGCTCAGCTACCCCGACTGCCTTCGTTGATCGCCAATACCGGGCAGCAGCTGCGCAACCTGGAACACGGGCTGGACAAGCAGACGTTGGAAATCAGCGCTCTCAAACAACAAGTAGAGCGACAGAGTCGAATATCCCGGCGCAAGCGCGCAGCAGGTGCTGCGCTGATCGTTATAGCCAGTCTGCTGTTGTGGGGGCCGGTCTCGCAATCGCTGCAGGCCCCGGAATCACTGGGGCCCCTGGCGGGGCTGATCAGCGCCCTGGTAGGCTCGCTACTGCTGGCCCGCGCGTGACCGCGGCCACGCAGCAATGCAGCCATGAGGCCGATGAGAAAACGCAGCTAAACCTCACTCAACGGGCCAACAAGCCCATATACTTATCGATCATGAACGGAGACAGATCATGTTTGGATTAGGCATTCCGGAGCTGCTGGTCATCCTGGCCATCGTGCTCCTGATCTTCGGCCCCAAGCGCCTGAAGAACATCGGCTCCGACCTGGGCTCGGCCATCAAGGGCTTCCGCACCGCGGTGACGGATGAAGAAAAGCCCGACGATCAGGCCGACCCCAAGGTGATTGAAGGCGAAGTGCCGGCGCCTCAGAAGTCCGAAACCAAGCAGGAAGACCGCGCTTAGCTCAAATGTTTGAGATCGGCTTCCCCGAACTGCTACTCATAGCGGTAGTAGGGCTCATCGTCATTGGACCTGAGCGCCTGCCCGAGGCGCTTCGAGCGCTGGGATTGTGGCTCGGCCGCATGCGGCGCAGCTTCAGCGCCGTCAAGACCGAGATCGAAAAAGAGATCGGCATGGACGAGGTAAGGCGTCAGCTTCACAACGAAGCGGTGATGGAAGAAATGAAGCACATCGAAGACGAGATGACCCAGACGGGTGATGCCACAGCGAAAGCGACCGCGCCTATTCCGGATCCGAAGCCCTCAAAACCCGCCGATCCAACCGCCGGCGACAATGGCTGACCAGCAACCAGGCTCAAAACAGGGGAACGCAAGCGCCCACGATGAGCGGGTGGATGCCAACGAGCAACCGTTTCTCGACCACATCATCGAGCTGAGAGCGCGGATTCTAAAGGGCCTGGTCGTGGTGGCCGCGCTGTTTCTTCCGTTCTACTACTTTTCAAACGAGTTGTGGGGGTTCATCTCAGCCCCGCTTATGGCCCACCTACCCGCCGAAGGGCAGATGATCGCCACCGAGCCCGCATCCCCGTTCTTCGCGCCGTTCAAGCTGGCTGTGGTCACGGCGATCTTCACGGGCATTCCCTTTCTGCTGCACCAAATGTGGGCCTTCGTATCACCGGGTTTGTACCTGCATGAAAAGAAGTTCGCCTGGCCGCTACTCATTTCCAGCGTGTTGCTGTTTTACTGCGGCGTGGCGTTCGCCCATTACCTGGTTTTTCCGTTGGTATTCCAGTTCATGGCCGGCATCACCCCCGAAGGCGTCACCATGATGACGGACATCAGCCGCTATCTGGATTTCGTCCTGAAGATGTTCTTCGCTTTCGGATTTGCCTTCGAGATACCGGTCGCCACGCTACTGCTTGCCTGGTCGGGGCTATCTACCGCCGACAGCATGGCGCGCAAGCGGCCCTACGTGATTGTGGGCTGCTTTGTGGCGGGAATGCTGCTCACACCTCCCGATGTAATCTCCCAGCTGCTGCTGGCGTTGCCCACCTGGTTGCTGTTCGAGATCGGCGTTTACTTCGCCCGCTTTGCCGAGAAGCGAAGCGTAGAGCCGCGACCCGAGTGACCTGCCAGGGCGAATACGAACGGCTCGTGGCCCAGACTTACGACAGCCTCTACGCCGAACCGCGTGATGCCAGTGGCGACGGCGAGATCATGGTCGTGGCCCACGCCTTGTAAAGCGCAACCGCGTATCATTGGTCCCATGCCTCTTAGACTCTTCGACACCTACGCGCGCAAAACCCGCGACTTCGAGCCCCTGAACCCCGACCGGGTGCGCATGTACGCCTGCGGCCCCACCGTTTACGACTACGCGCACATCGGAAACCTGCGCACCTACCTGTTCGAAGACGTGCTGCGCCGTGTGCTGGAATTCAACGGCTACCACGTGCAGCACGTGGTCAACATCACCGATGTGGGCCACCTCACCTCGGATGCGGATACCGGCGAGGACAAGATGGAGGTGGGCGCCGAGCGTACCGGAAAGACGGCCTGGGAAATCGCCGAACTGTACACTCAGGCATTCAAAGACGACCTGCTGGCACTCAACGCGATCGCGCCGTCGCTGTGGTGCAAGGCCACCGACCACATCGCCGAGCAGATCGACGAGATCAAGGCCATAGAGGCCAATGGCTACGCCTACCGCACCGACGACGGCATCTATTTCGACACCTCCAAACTCGACCATTACGGTTATCTCGCACGCTTGGACGTGACAGGTCTGCAGCAGGGCGCCCGCGTAGATATGGGCGACAAGCGCAACGCCACCGATTTTGCCCTGTGGAAATTCAGCCCCACGGAACAGCAGCGACAGATGGAGTGGGACAGTCCCTGGGGTAGAGGTTTCCCCGGCTGGCACATCGAATGCTCGGCCATGTCCACCAAGTATCTGGGTGAGTATTTCGACATTCATTGCGGTGGCGAAGACCATATCTCCGTGCACCACTCCAACGAGATCGCGCAGTCCGAGGCAAGCCACGGCACCAAGCTCGCCAACTTCTGGATGCACGGCTACTTCCTGCAGGTGGACAACGCCAAGATGGCAAAGTCGTCCGGCGAATTTCTGCGCTTGGCAGTGCTCATTGAACGCAACTACGACCCGCTGGCCTATCGCTACCTGTGTCTCACCGCCCACTACCGCAGCAACCTCAGCTTCAGCTGGAACAGCCTAGACGGCGCGCAAACAGCGCTCAACAGGCTACGTGACGCAAGCGTCGAATGGGGCGAGCCCGGCGAGCCCGATGCGGACTATCTCGATCGCTTCACCGGCTTCGTCAACGACGACCTGAACACGGCTCGCGCAATGGCGCTGACATGGGACATGGTGCGCGGCGATCTGCCGCCAGCAACAAAGAAGGCCACGCTACTTCAATTCGACCGCGTGTTTGGTCTGAGGTTGTCGGAATGGCAACCTGCAGAAGTTGTAATTCCGGACAACGTGTTCGCGCTGGTGGAAGCGCGCCAGACTGCTCGTGCGGAAAAGCGCTGGGAAGACGCGGATGCGCTGCGCGATCAAGTGCAGGCGCTCGGCTTTGAGATCGAGGACACCCGCGAAGGGCCGCAGGTCCGACCGAAATAGCTGGCCGCGTCACGCCTGCTTCATTGCGCGCAGAGTCTTCGAGCAGGCGCCCCAGCATCTCGCGAATCAAACCCGGCGGCAGCCACTACTGCCCCAGAGTCTATCTGTGAGTTTTGCACATCGACCATTCAGATTACCTTCAAGCCATTGAGCGAAGGAAAATTCGGAGTCCTGATAAGTCCGCGACACACACGCTGAGATTGGGTTGTTCCTGGGAATCTGAACGCCGTCGCTCGCAGTACGATAATGCCGCCACGATGAAGCCCCGCACGACCTTTCCTTGGGGCTTTCATCGCTAAGAGGTTACAAACTATAGCGCTTGCTTAAGCGCCTCCGAGGTAAACGGAATCAGTCGGATTCCCGCCGCTTCCCGGTCTTCCAGCCATGCGGGGCTGGAAAAATACGCCGACTCCGCGGCACGGGCCGGCCCGTGCTCAAGATGCGGGTCCGCACCAGGGTGGGCCATGATCAGCCCGCCATCACGGATGTGGGCAAGCCATTGACGCATGTGATCCTGGTAGTCAGCCGAGTCCGAGAAGTCGTACGCTCCAGCGAAATCCGTGTTCCTGGGCCAATCCAGCTCGGTGAGATGCCTGCCAAAGGCGCGCGCGCCCAACAGGTTCAATGCCAGTGCTTTCGTGCCCCGCCAACTGTGACTATAAGGCACCCTCAAGACGGGGCGTTGGGTCGCTCCGTAACGTTTCGAGAGCACCTCGATGAGTGCCTGCCTCAGGCCAGACAGCATATGCACGTGCTGGTGGCCATCGACAAACTCCGGCGGCCGACCGATCAACTCATCAAAACGCTGCAGCTGTCGCCCGATCCGCTCCACGAGATCCGAGCGAGACAGTCGTCGAAGAAAAGCCGCAGCCAGCAAGCGCCCCAATCCAGCGGAATCCGAACCCGGCTCCCACGTCATGTTGAGATGCAAACCCAGCGAGCAGGCACGGCCGGGAGCGTCGAAGTCGCGCCATTGATGCGCCACCGGTCCATCAACGAGCACACTGACGGCGCTGATCTCTCCGGCGGCTGCATGCCGCGCGATAGCGTGGTCGTTGGCTGCGCTCCAGCCTGCGTCGTCCGCGCACAGAACCACGTTTCGCACTGTCAGCGACTGTCCGCGCTGCGAAATGCCCAAACGGCACTAAGCACATAGGTGCCTACCGCAACCACGACCTGAGTAATCAACAGCGCCACGATGTACTGCACCCCTGCGAAATTTAGCAGCGCCATGAACAGCGACTGATTGGTAGCAAAGGAAAATATAGAAACGGCCAGGAAGCGTGGCGCGGCCTGCCAGTGGGGCGCATCCGAGCGAAAGGTCAGGTTTCTATGGCCAAGGTAGCTCACCACCCAAGCCGCGCCGAATCCAGGAACATTCGCGACTTGCGGACTCAGCAGCCCCGATTCCACCAGAGCAATCACAACCAGCTGGTGCACGAGCGCGGCACAGCAACCGACCAATAGAAATGGCGCAACGCGTCTCATGACCGCGACGGGGCCACCGGCTCTTCTGAAACCACGTCCGCGCCATGCTCTTCCGACACGATATACAGTGGTCGAGCCTTCACCTCAGTAAAAACGCGCCCGAGGTACTCCCCAAGCAGACCAATAGAAAGCAGCTGAAGACCGGAGAAAAACATGATTGCGGCCGCTAGTGTGGCGAAACCCGGAATGGGTTGCCCGATCACAAGGCGCTCAATAATGATCCACCCACCATAGGCGAAAGCGCCAAAAGAAATGAATGCGCCGATGATGGAAGCCATTCTCAGCGGCCAGGACGTAAAGGCAGTCAAACCATCTACCGCCAGCTCAAATAGGGCACGAAAACCAAACGAGGTTGCCCCGGCAGCGCGCGCATCTGCCTCAAAGGGTATGCCTTCACTTTCGAAGCCTACCCATGCGTACAGCCCTTTCATGTACCTGTTGCGTTCGGGCATCTGGGTGATGGCAACAACCACGCTACGGTCTATGAGCCGAAAATCGCCAGCATCCGGAGGAATCTGAACGCGGTCGTTAGTTCCGCTCATCAGACTATAGAAGCGACGAGTTAGCGCGCGCCGCAAGGCTCCACTGTTACCTCTTTTTTCCTGAACGCCGTACACCATGTCGATCCCCGCCTCCCAGCGACGAATCATCTCCGGAACGGTGGCGAAAGGGTGCTGGTAGTCCGAATCCATGATCAACACTACATCAGCGCTCACATCGAACCGGTCCAACGCCTCCAGCCCGGCCGTCAAAGCCACCTCTTTGCCGAAGTTTCGAGACAGCCTAATGAACTTGACGGGCAATCCTTCGGCAATTGCCTCGCGAATCTCCACTCCGGTCTGGTCCGCGCTTCCGTCGTCCACCACCAGAATCACCACTTCTGCAAAGTAGTCGCGAACAAACTCATGGAGGTCACTGACAAAGTCGCGCGCGTGACCACCTTCGTTGTACATGGGGATGACGCAGGCTAGCGTTGAAGCATCGGCCCGACGACATTCGTTGACCTTGGTGCCGGCTAGTTGTTGCTGGATCATGGTGCTCACGTAAGGATCATCAGCGTGTGCACTATGCTGCCCATACGGCCACCAATCGTCTAGCAGGATTCTTCTCAGCACCGCCGTAAAAGGTGAACTAATTGGCGTTTTCAACAACCCACAGCAGCCAGGGAGGTCGAATTTCCCCATTCGGCCGCCCCACCCACTGTGTCGGCTGCACGAAGACGAAGCGGACCCGAGGGTCAGCGCTCCAATAAGAACGTTACCGGCCCGTCGTTTACGAGCGCCACCTGCATGTCGGCGCCGAACCTTCCTGTCTGAACCCGCGGGTAACGATCGCGCACGGCAGCCACGAAGTCGCTATAGAGCTTCTCCGCAAGCTCAGGTGCTGCAGCAGTGCTGAAGCCCGGTCTTTTGCCCCGGGAAGTGTCGGCGGCCAGAGTGAACTGGGAGACTATGAGCAGCTCGCCAGCCACGTCCATAACGGATGCATTCATTGGCTTGTCATAGTCCGGGAAGATTCGCAAGCCCAGAGTCTTATCCGCGAGCCAGCCTGCCACCTCACCGGTGTCTTCCGGAAACACTCCCAGAAACACGAGTACGCCGCGGGAAATCTCGGCGACGGTCTCGCCTTGCACCGACACGGAAGCCGAGTTCACTCGTTGCAACAATGCGCGCATTGGCAGACCTACGGAAAAGCGTTAACGCGCGCCGATGCTGGCATCGCTCATGCCGAACACCGGCAACAGGGTTTCCACCTCCTGGATCAACAGCCAGGACCCCGCCACGTACGCGAAGGCCATACGCTGCACGTTGCGTCTCTTCAATTCGGCGAACAAAGCGCTGACCACTACTGCCCCCTTTTCTCTCGCGGAGCATACCAGCTAAGCGACGAGGCCAATATCCGACCACTGCAGCAGAGGGGGCGCTACCGCGCCTCCTCAGCTAGCGCGCTTGCGCTGGTGCTCCTTCAGCCACTGTTTGCGAATGCGAATAGCCGCGGGGGTGATCTCCACCAGCTCGTCGTCGTTGATGAACTCCAGTGCCTGCTCCAACCCCAGACGCAGAGGCGCGCTTAGCAGAATGTTCTCATCACTGCCGGCCGCGCGCACGTTGGTGAGCTTCTTCTCTTTCATGGGGTTAACGGTGAGGTCGTTGTCGCGGCTGTGCAGGCCCACCACCATGCCTTCGTAAACCCGATCGTTGGGGCCGACCATCATGCGCCCGCGATTCTGCAGATTGAACAACGCATAGGCCACGGCTTTGCCTTCCGCGTTGGCAATCAGCGCACCGTTCACCCGACGGCCGAACTCGCCTTCCGCTCGCGGTCGGTAACCGGCGGAGGCAAAGGTCATGATCCCTGTTCCGGAGGTCATGGAAAGAAACAGCGGCCGAAAGCCCATGAGACCGCGAGTGGGAATTGCATAACGCAGACGCACACGACCGAAGCCGTCTGCGTGCATGTCTTCCAGCTCACCGCGCCGCTCGCCCAGCGCTTCCATTACCTTTCCTTGGTGCGCTTCTTCCAGATCTACGGTGAGCAGCTCAAAGGGCTCGTGCACCTTACCCTCCACTTCCCGCGTGATTACCTGGGGCCTGGATACGGCAAGCTCGAAGCCTTCCCGGCGCATGGTCTCGATCAGCACCGACAGGTGCAGCTCGCCGCGGCCTGAGACTTGAAAACGATCCGGGTCGTCCGTCTCCACGACGCTCAGCGCCACATTGTGCGAGGCTTCTCTGAGCAGCCGCTCGCGCAGCTGTCGGCTGGTGAGATAGCTGCCTTCCTGGCCGGCGAAGGGTGAGGTATTGACGCAGAACAGCATGGTGAGCGTTGGCTCGTCCACGGTGAGCGGGGGCAGGGCCTGCACTTGCTCCGGCGCGCACAGGGTGTCAGAGATGCCAATATCGTCGACGCCGGTGACGCAAACGATGTCACCGGCCAGCGCCACTTCACGCTCAACTCGCTCCAGGCCGTGATAGCCGAATACGGACAGCACCCTCGCCTTACGGGTGGCGCCGTCGGGGCCCACCACCATCACCGGAGAATTTCTCGCAACCTGTCCCCGCGAGATCCGGCCCACGCCCATGACGCCTACGTAACTGGAGTAATCCAGTGAGCTGATCTGCATCTGCAGCGGCCCGTCCACGTCAACTGACGGCGGCGGCACGTGGCGCACGATGGCATCTAACAGCGCGTCCATGTCGTCGGCCAGTGCATCAGGCTCCGCGCCGGATTGGCCCAGCAGGGCGGATGCGTACACCACCGGGAAATCGAGCTGCTCGTCGGTGGCTCCCAGGGCGATGAACAGATCGAACACCTCGTCGATAACCCGATAGGGTTCCGCGCCGTCGCGATCCACCTTGTTCACCACCACGATGGGGCGCAGGCCCGCCGCGAAGGCCTTTTCGGTGACAAACCGCGTCTGGGGCATGGGACCGTCCACCGCATCCACCAGGAGCAGCACCGAATCCACCATGGAGAGGATGCGCTCCACCTCGCCGCCAAAATCCGCATGCCCGGGCGTGTCCACGATGTTGATGCGATAGTCGCCGTATTCGATGGCTGTGTTCTTGGACAGGATGGTGATGCCGCGCTCACGCTCCAACTCATTACTGTCCATGGCCCGCTCGGGTTCGCTGCCCGCCAGCGTGCCCGTCTGCTGCAGCAAACGGTCCACAAGGGTAGTCTTGCCATGATCGACGTGGGCGATAATGGCGACGTTACGGAGGTTCTCGGTGATCACTAGACTGCGGGGCCAAGAAAAAAGGTGGCGAATTATGGCGGAACGGCACTGGACTGTCGCCTCCCTGGCCACGTGGTGTGCACTCATGTCGCTTCCCATCTTCGCCGATGCTGCTCAGCGGGTGGGTGAGGTTACGCACCCCGCGGTAACCGAGCTGAGCGGCATCGTCCCCTCCTCATTCCCCGGCGTTTACTGGATTCACAACGACTCGGGAGACGTGCCCCGTTTGTTCGCTATCCGAGCGGACGGCAGCATGGTGAAGCCTCGCGGCTATGCGAACTTTCCCGCGGACGACTGGCCCGGTTTCGCCATCGACAACGCCTTTCACCACGACTGGGAAGACATCGCCATAGCAGACGGGATGCTGTACGTCGCGGATGTGGGCAACAACGAAAACGCACGGCGCGACCTGGGCATCTACCTCATTGCCGAGCCCAACCCGCTTTACGTCACGCGCGCCCGCGCCATGTCGTTCGTTCCCATTCGCTATCCCGACCAGCAGCGGTTTCCGGCCGAGCAGTGGCATTTCGACTGTGAAGCCATCTTCTGGTCCGATGGCAGACTGTACTTTCTCACTAAGCATCGCATGCCTAACAAAGCAGTTGAGTTTGACGCCGGAGCCAAACTCTACAGATTGAACTCCATGCATACCGATCGGGAAAACGTGCTGGAGCTGGTGGACACCAACGATGCTGTCACGCTGGTGACCGCCGCAGATGTGTCACCCGACGGCCGCCGTCTGGCTGTGCTTACCTACGCGCGCCTGTGGATATTCGAAAAGCCAAGGCGAGGGGATCGGTGGTTGAGCACCCCGGCTCGCATTATGGATTTCGACTGGGATACCACCGCGCAGATCGAAGCCGTCGGCTGGGAAAGCAACGACGCACTGCTGATGACCAATGAGGGACGGGAGATCTTTCGAATCTTGGTATCCGACCTGATCGCGCCGAAACAATCCAACGCGCCAGCACACAAGGCACTACAACCCTGGATGCACTGAAGCGCTGGCGTTTCGCAGCCGCGCCGCACGGTCCAGACCTGGATGCACGAGCAGCGCTCGCATTGCCAACCGGTGCCCCGGCCACTAGACTGCGCGGCCCGGAAATTAGGTGGCCGTTATGGCAAAGCAGCCCAAGGCTGTTGCGTTGATCTCAGGGGGCCTCGACTCCATGTTGGCCGCTAAGGTCGTCATGGATCAGGGCGTGCACGTGGAGGGAATCAACTTCTTCACGGGCTTCTGCGTAGAGGGCCACACCCACGCCATCCGGGAGAAAGACCGAGCCAAGCCCAAGCGCAACAACGCATTGTGGGTGGCGGAGCAGCTGGGCATCAAGCTGCACATCATTGATGTCATCGAAGAGTACAAAGACGTACTGCTCAACCCCAAGCACGGCTACGGCGCCAATCTGAACCCCTGTCTGGACTGCAAGATCTTCATGGTGAACAAGGCGCTGGCCTGGAGCTTCATGGAGGAGAACGGATTCGACTTCATCATTACCGGTGAGGTAATCGGCCAGCGACCCAAGAGCCAGCGCAAAGAAACCATGCCCGTGATTGCCCGGGAGTCGGGCGCGCAAGATCGTCTGCTGCGCCCCCTGTGCGCCAAATTGTTACCCGAAACCCACCCTGAACGCGAAGGCTGGGTAGACCGAGGAGCGCTGTTCGACTTTCACGGCCGCAACCGTAAGCCCCAGATCGCGCTGGCCGAGTCGCTGGGTTTTTCAGACTGGTCGCAACCCGCCGGAGGCTGCTGTTTTCTCACCGACGCTCAGTACTCCGCCAAGCTCACGGATCTGTGGCAGGCGCAGGGCTCCCGCGCGTACGAGTTGGACGACATCATGCTGCTGAAGGTGGGTCGCCACATTCGGCCCAACGAGCGCTTCAAGCTGATCGTCGGGCGCGAAGAAGGAGAAAACCGCTATCTGGAAGGCTACCGACGGCGCTTCACCAGCCTGCACGCCACCAGCCACAAGGGGCCTTTGGCGCTGGTAGACGGTGACGCCGACGACGATGAACTCGCCCTGGCCGCCCGCATTCTCGCGCGCTACGGCCAGGGGCGCGATGCCGATTCAGTCACCATCGCAATTACGCAGCCCAATGCGGTGGCCAGCGAGGTGACCGTTGCCCCCCTGCCACCCTCCCAGATTCCGGCTCAGTGGCATGTCGGCAGCTGAGACGCTGGACGCCCGCGGCCTGCTCTGTCCGCTGCCGGTCATTCGCACTCAGGACCGCGTAAAGGGCTTGCCGCCGGGGACCATCGTCGAGGTGCTGGCCACGGATGTGGGCACGCTGCACGACATTCCCGCGTGGTGCAGAGTGCACGGCCATGAAGTGCTGTCCATGATGGATCAGGACGGCGTCAATCTGGGCCCAGCCGGTGATGAGGCAGGCACCGCACCACAGGGCATCAAGGCAGGCAGCGAAATCTGCATTCGCCTGCGTGTTGGCGCATGAGTTCGCCGGCGCGGCTTTTCGTGAAGTCAGGGGCTTTTTTTTGCCTCTGCATTGTCCAAAATAGGTATCAGCGGCCCAGATAGTGGACCTCCTATGCAGCGACTTTGCGCCACCCTGCTCTACATCAGCCTCGCCATGGCCGGCGCGAGCGCGCACGCTGAAACGAAGATCTACAAGAAAGTTGACGCTCACGGCAATGTGTCCTTCACAGACGTCCCGCCGCGCGCCCATGAGCAGGCGGAAGCTGTGGATCTGGGTAGATCGAACTCGTTTGCGCCCCCGGATACCCCGGCGCCAGCGGCCGAGCCCACATCAACTGCTCCCGGGGCAGACGCCGAGGCCAGGGAAGGCGACCAGCAAAAGTACGCCGCATTAAAGATCGTGAGCCCCGCACACGATGCGACGGTGCGCCAGAACGCGGGCAACCTGACGGTGACGGCCAGCGTAACACCTGCGCTGGCCGGCAACCGCAAGATGCAACTGCTGCTGGATGGTGTCGTAGCATCTGGACCCAGCCGCACCACCACCTTCCAACTGCTCAATGTAGACCGCGGCACCCACGAGCTACAGGCTCAGGTAGTAGACCCAGCCGGCCGCGCGCTGTTTACCAGTCCGGCCTCCGTGTTTCATATGCTGCGCTACTCGGCTATACGTCCTGCAAAACCGGCCGCACGCGGCAACGCGGGCGCAACCGTCCGACGATAGCGTCCTTGACCCAACTTGGTGCTTGCACTATCTTGGTGCATATAGCACCGACTGCCGCGTCCTGTGCTACGGGTTGAGAAATGCAAGTAAGCGCTTACTATTTTTCGATAGCCCAATAAAAGGCTGGTCGCAACGTGCGACCGAATCTTGCCCGATGTTATTGGGGAACCATTGGATGCGTCCGATCACCACACCGAACCGCCCAGAATGAGCACCCGCACGGAAGCGCAAGCCGATCTGCAGAGCCGAGCAGATGCCCTAGACCAGCTCACCACCGCAGTGGTGGTGCTGGACGAGGCGCTACACGTTCGCTATCTGAATCCAGCTGCCGAAGCGCTGTTCGGAACCAGTCGCCAGCATCGGGTGGGGGCTCATGTGCGCGAGCTGACCTCCGAGGGCATCGACGGCCTGAGCAACGTATTCACCACCGGCCAGTCCATCACCCAGCGTGCGGCAAAATTTCGCACCCGCGATGGGCGGGAACTGAGCGCGGATCTCACCGCGTCGCTGGAGCCCGAAGCACGCTATCTGCTGGTGGAACTGCAGCCCATCAACCGCCTGATGCGGATCAATCGCGACGACCATTCCGTATACGCCCAGGAAACCACGCGCCGGCTGGTCCGCGGCATGGCTCACGAGATCAAGAACCCGTTGGGCGGGGTGCGTGGGGCAGCGCAACTGCTGGAGCGCGAGCTGACAAACCCCGCACTCAAGGAATACACCCAGGTCATCATCGAAGAGGCCGACCGGCTGACCGCGCTGGTGGACCGGTTGCTGGGTCCCAACCGACAGCTGGACATCGCCGAAGTCAACGTGCACGAGTTGCTCGAGCATGTGGTGCGGGTAGTGGACGCGGAGCTGCCGGGCCGGATCACCTTCATTCGCGACTACGACCCAAGCCTGCCCGTGGTGAGCGCCGACCAGGATCAGCTCGTGCAGGCGCTGATGAACATCATCCGCAACGCCGGCCAGGCACTGAGCAACACGCCCAATGCCCAGATCACCTTGCGCACGCGTGCAGTGCGCCAGTTCACCATCGGCACCACCCGGCACCGGGTGGTCGCCCAGATGGACATTGCAGACAACGGACCCGGCATCCCGGCCGACATGATGGAACGCATCTGGTTCCCCATGATCAGCGGGCGCCCCGACGGCACCGGATTGGGCCTTGCCATCACGCAGACCATCGTGGGCCAGCATGGCGGTGTTATCGAGTGCGTCAGCCAGCCGGGAGATACCTGCTTCTCGGTATTTTTGCCGTTCACGGACAACGGACTTAACGGAAACAACAATCATGACTAATCGCGTGTGGGTCGTAGACGACGACCGCTCAATACGCTGGGTGCTGGAACGTGCAATCACCCAGGCAGACATCCCCATGGCCGCTTTCGCGTCAGCCGACCACGCGCTGCACCACCTGGCTTCCGAAAGACCGGTGGCCGTGATGACCGATGTGCGCATGCCAGGCATGGACGGCCTGGAATTCGTCAAGCACATACACGAGCAGCATCCGGACGTGCCGGTGATCGTCATGACGGCGCATTCCGACCTGGATAGTGCGGTGAATGCCTATTCCAGCGGCGCGTTTGAATACCTTCCCAAGCCGTTCGACGTGGACGAGGCCGTCTCCACCTTACGACGCGCTATCACGTTCAGCGAAGAGGAACAGGCGGCACCCGCGGCGGCGTTCGAGCCCGCTTCCGAGATCATCGGTCAGGCCCCTGCCATGCAGGAGGTGTTCCGGGCCATCGGCAGGCTCGCAAATTCCAACGTAACCGTGCTGATCCGGGGGGCGTCCGGTTCGGGTAAGGAGCTGGTAGCACAAGCCCTGCACAAACACAGCCCGCGCGCCCGCGGCGAGTTCGTTGCACTCAACATGGCAGCCATTCCGCGCGAGCTGGTGGAGGCCGAGCTCTTCGGCCACGAGAAAGGCGCCTTTACCGGTGCCACCAGCCGGCGCGAAGGACGCTTTGCACAAGCCAACGGGGGCACGCTGTTCCTAGACGAGATCGGTGATATGCCCATGGACAGCCAGACGCGACTGCTGCGCGTGCTCTCCGACAAGGAGTTCTACCGCATGGGGGGCCATGCGCCCGTTACCGCAGACGTGCGCATCATCGCCGCCACGCACCAGGACCTGGAGGTCAGGGTGCAGGCGGGCCATTTCCGCGAGGACCTGTTCCACCGCCTGAACGTAATCAGCGTGCACGTGCCGACACTGGCTGAGCGCAAAACCGACATACCTCTGTTGGCGCGCCACTTCCTGGAAAACGCGGCAAAAGAAATGGGTGAGGAGCCGAAGTCGCTACGCGAAGAAACTCTGCAATACCTTGCCGAGCTGCCCTGGCCGGGAAACGTGCGTCAGCTTGAGAACACCTGCCGCTGGCTCACCGTGATGGCTTCCGGGCGCGAGGTCTATCACGCCGACCTGCCACCCGAGCTTCAAGTGCCCGCACCCGGCAGCCAGGCGGGCGGTCCGCAAGGTTGGGAGCAGGCGCTGGCCGCCTGGGCCCAGGCCCGGCTCGCCGCCGACCTCGACACACCGCTGCTCAACGAAGCGCTGCCCACTTTCGAACGCACCATGATCCGGGCGGCGCTACAACATACCGGCGGACGCAAGCGCGACGCAGCCGCGCTGCTGGGCTGGGGCCGCAATACGCTTACACGCAAGCTCGCCGAGCTAGAGATGACCGACATTTGAGCCGGCCGCCTGGGTTCTCGGCACCGACACGATGCTAACATGCCAGTAGACGTTGTACTCTACCAGCCAGAAATCCCACCCAACACGGGCAACGTGATCCGCATCTGCGCGAACACGGGCGCAAATCTGCACCTGGTGGAGCCGCTCGGTTTCGAGCTGGACGATAAGCGTCTGAGACGCGCCGGCCTGGACTACCATGAATTTGCAGACATCCACGTACACGCAAGCTACAAGGCGCTGCTGAACAGCCTGGGAAGCCGGCGGATCTATGCGTTCACCACCAAGGCCAGCCGGTCGTTTTCCAGCGCCACCTTTGCAAAGGACGACGTGCTGCTGTTCGGCCCTGAAACCCGAGGGTTGCCTGCCAACATACTGGCAGAATTCTCGCGGCAGAACCTGCTGCGCATTCCCATGCGCAA
>CENY01063521.1_pt1 | contig 47960 bp, 50 predicted proteins | sample 356181 | NCBI WGS metagenome assembly CENY01 (sample SAMEA2619840, study PRJEB7988) | marine metagenome | isolation source: saline water (ENVO:00002010), including
TCTATGGCCAACTAATATGACCTGCATACCTTCTTTAGTATATTTCTTAGCTTCATTGTGAACTTTAGTAACCAGAGGGCAAGTTGCATCAATTACATGCAATTGATTTTGTTCCGCTTTTTCAAAATCTGAAGGAGGGGATCCGTGAGCAGAAAATACTACCGTAGAGCCATTTGGTATTTCCTCTACCTTTTCAACAGTAATCGCGCCTTTATCCTCGAGTGATTTAACCACATAAGGGTTATGAACTATTTCATGTTTAACATATATGGGTGTGCCAAACTTTTTTAAAGCAAGCTCAACAACATCGATAGCCCGCACAACGCCAGCACAAAACCCTCTAGGAACTCCGAGATAAACTTTCAATTTGAAATCCTCCCAAAAAGAGATTTTAGCATAGGCTTTCGAGGTAATCTGTATATTTATAAAGATGTATACTAATCTACACACTTTTATGTTTTAAAGCATAACTATTATTAAAGGATTATTGAATGTTTAAACTTATGTTGTTTATTGGCCTACTATCAATCGGGCTTTTAGCATGCGGCGAATCAACAGAATCGTCAAAAGACACTAATACTAATGAAGTTAGTAAAAACGAGGATTCTAAAAGTCAGCCTGTTAATGACAATGAATCAAATAGTTTGACTAAGCCAATAGGTTCCCTCAGCGACGTGGGTGAAATGGCTGAAAAGCGAATTGAGTTCACAGGGGTAGCACTTCCAGATGGTCGTGCTTTAGTGATGGGCGGAGTAAGTGAAGGTGCTTCACAAGGATATTCAAAAGCCATGAGTAATACCGCTGAAGTTTTTGACCCAACGACTGGCACATGGGACTTTATTGCTGAACCAATAAAAGAGCGAAAATCTCTAATTCTAATAGTCTTAAACGATGGCAGAGTGATTGCAGCTGGAGGCGCAGGCAATCAAGAATTTGGTTTAGACAGGGCTGAAGTATGGAATCCTGAAACTAACACGTGGACAGAAACTGACACAATGAACTTTGAAAGAGTAAATGCCGCTGGAGTATTACTCAATGATGGACGCGTATTTTTATCGGGTGGAGCTGATAATGAACTAAGAAAGCATGCATCAGCTGAAACGTATGACCCTGCTACTAACGCTTGGACTGAAGTTGCCTCAATGTCAGAAAAACGCATTTTGCACACGGCTACCCTATTGAATGATGGTCGTGTACTTGTTACTGGAGGAGGCAATCCAGATGGGCCTTTTATAAAAATGGCTGAAGTATATGACCCAGAAAGCGACACGTGGTCTCTTGCGGGAGAAATGTCAACCGGAAGAAGTTTACATACTGCCACCCTACTAAATGATGGTCGTGTCTTGGTGATAGGAGGTATGGGCAAACGTAAAACTGCAGAAATTTGGGACCCCACAACGGAAGGATGGACACCAGCTGGAGAAACTGAAATCCCTCGAGCTAAACATCAGGCCAGTATGTTGCCTGATGGTCGAGTACTCGTAACTGGAGCTTTAGGAAATAAGGTTGAGACAGAAATATATGACCCAGAATCAAACACATGGACTCGTGGTCCGGATATGTCAACATCACGATATCAGCATGTTGCTTTAACTTTGGCAGATGGCACCGTTATTATTACAGGTGGTTTCGGTCAAAAAAAATCATTGGCACATGCAGAGCTGTATACTCCTTAATTCAGGGCCATAAAACTTTTTAAGTTCAAGATACATGTATACTATTGAGCCCAATAATTTAAGTAAATTAATTAAACTGGTATGAAAAATTTGAACCAACAAGCAGAGGTTATAGATGAAGTTAGCAAATAGAATGAGTAGATTAGGAACTGAAACTGCTTTTGAAGTATTAGCTCGAGCAAAAAAGTTAGAAGCTGAAGGCAGAGATATCATACATCTACAAATCGGTGAGCCCGATTTTGATACTCCTCCCAATATAGTGGCTGCTGGAGCACAAGCTCTTAAAAATGGATATACCCATTATGGACCCTCCCCAGGAATGCCAGACGTAAGAGCTCGTATTGCAAAAGAGATTGAGATGACACGGCACATAGATGTTTCTCCAGAAAATGTTGTTGTGACTCCTGGCGGCAAGCCCATCATGTTTTTTACTATGCTTTCATTAATCAATGAAGGTGACGAGGTGCTATATCCAAATCCTGGATTTCCAATTTATGAATCTATGATCAATTATGTCGGCGGTGTTCCTGTACCAATGCAGCTACATGAAAGTAAGGATTTCAGCATTGATGTTGATGAAATTGAATCAAAAATCACTTCGAAAACAAAATTGATGATATTAAATTCTCCTAACAATCCTTGTGGAAGCATTATCCCAAAACAAGACTTAGAAAAACTTGCTGAGCTATCAATAAAGCATGACATATACGTCATGTCAGATGAAATATATATTAGGTTCCTATACGAAGGTAATCATGAATCTATCACTCAATTTGAAGGCATGGTAGACAGAACTATTATCTTGGATGGTTTCTCCAAAACTTACGCGATGACCGGCTGGAGAATCGGGTATGGCATAATGCCAGAAGACCTAGCAAGCCAAATGGGGAAACTGATGGCTAATAGTGTTTCATGCACTTCATCAGCAACTCAAATAGCTGCTATTGAAGCACTTGATGGTTCTCAAGATGAGCCTAATAAAATGGTTCAGGAATTTAAAAGCCGTCGGGACCTCATTGTTAATGGGTTGAACAATATCAATGGAATATCATGCCAAATGCCCAAGGGCGCTTTTTATGTTTTTCCAAATGTTAAAGAAACCGGCATGACTAGTAGGAAATTTGCAGACAATCTATTACAAGAGGCTGGGGTAGCATGTTTAGCTGGTGAAGATTTTGGCAAATATGGAAACGGGTTCGTACGTTTTTCATTCGCTAATTCCGCCGAGAATATACAAGAGGCCTTGAATCGGATTGATAGCTTCGTACAGAAAATCTAATAGCATCCAAAGTTTCTTTAAAAAAGAATAATAGACAATCGGACGTTCTAAATGCGAATCGCTCTATCACAGATTAATGTAACTGTCGGCGACATAGATGGAAACATCGATCGCATATTACATCGAATTAAATCAGCGAAGGAAACAGGCGTTGAACTAATAGCCTTCCCTGAATTATCTATTACAGGATATCCTCCTGAAGACCTCATATTTAAATCCCAGTTCATTGATGACAACCTCGCTGCTCTTAACCAAATAGTTTCAGCTTCCGAAAATATAACCGTTGTAGTCGGATATATAGAAAGGCATGAGCATTCTATTTACAACGCTGCTGCAATAATTAATGACAAGATAATAATAGATACATATAAAAAAATGATCTTGCCAAATTATGGAGTATTTGACGAGCAGAGATACTTCACTCCAGGCACTGAACCAACAACTTTCGATATAAACGGCATTAAAACTGCAATCAATATATGTGAAGATATTTGGTCTGACAAAGGCCCAGTCAAGACTCAGCGCGACTCTGGTGCAAAATTATTGATAAATATTAATGCATCTCCATATCACAGAGGAAAACGGGAACAAAGAGAAGCGTTATTGTCTAGGAGGGCTGCAGAAAATAATATGGCTTTAGCATATGTTAATTTAGTGGGAGGTCAGGACGAATTAGTTTTTGATGGAACTAGCGTTATAGTTTCTCCTGAAGGAGAAATGCTTGCAAGGGCATCTCAATTTGCTGAAGATAACTTAATATTTGACATTGACTTAGAGGAAGACACATCCACTAAAAAACGTAGGGTTAGCAAATTTAATCTGAAAAAAAACAGCAAGGCAATTTTGAGGGAACCCATGCATGACTTAGAAGAAGTTTACTCTGCTCTTGTAACTGGCACCAAAGATTATGTTAATAAGTCAGGATTTGAAAAAGTCATAGTAGCTATATCCGGCGGCATTGATTCTGCTCTAGTTACAACAATAGCGGTTGATGCACTAGGCAGAGAAAATGTGGTAGGTCTGTCAATGCCATCTCGGTATTCGTCAAAAGGAAGCGTTACAGACAGTGAACTGCTAGCGGAAAACCTTGGTATTAAGTTGCTTAAAACATCTATTGAGCCTGTTTTTTCAGAATACTTAGCTACATTAAAAGACCTATTCATGACTGCTAAGCCAAATATAGCTGAAGAAAATTTGCAATCCAGAACCAGGGGCACTCTAGTTATGGCAATGTCGAACAAGTTTGGCTGGCTAGCTTTGACTACTGGCAACAAGAGTGAATATGCGACAGGTTATGCTACTCTGTATGGAGACATGGCGGGAGGTTTTGCTGTCATTAAAGATGTTCCAAAAACATTAGTTTACAAACTCTGCAAATATAGAAACAGCATTAATCGCGTAATACCAACTGAGATCATTCAGAAGCCTCCAAGTGCAGAACTTAAGCCTAATCAACTCGATGAAGATTCTTTACCGCCGTACGATCAACTTGACAAGATTTTAAAAGCTTACGTCGAAGATGATAAAACCTATAAAGACATAATCTCGGAAGGCCAAAATGAAGATGTAGTAAGAAGGGTAATTAGCTTGGTTGACAACTCAGAGCATAAAAGAAGACAAACTCCCCCAGGAGTTAAAATAACTGAGCGAAACTTCGGTAGAGATAGACGTATGCCAATAGTAAATCGTTATAAATCATACTAATTTAAATTGACTATATTAAAACCGAAAATAGGCGCAATATTCCCGCAGACTGAGATCGGCAACAATCCTGATGAAGTGAGAAAGTTTGTCACTGCTGTGGAGTCAATGGGGTACGATCACATATTAATTTATGATCATGTTTTAGGCGCAGACACTACAAATCGACCAAATTGGGATGGGCCTTATAGGCTCGAGGATTCATTTCATGAAGTCATGGTTTTGCTAGGATATCTTGCCGCAATAACTACAAGAATAGAGTTGGCAACAGGTATTTTAGTTTTGCCACAAAGAGATACAGCTTTGGTGGCAAAACAAGCAGCAGAATTAGACATCCTAAGTAATGGTAGATTACGTCTTGGAGTTGGAATAGGTTGGAACGAAGTCGAATTCGAAGCTTTGAATAGTGAATTTACCAACCGCGGTGCCCGGATAGAAGAACAGGTATCTGTACTTAGAGAATTATGGACAAACGAGTTAGTAACGTTCAAAGGTAAATGGCATTATTTAGATAATGTCGGCATTAACCCTTTACCAATACAGTCGCCCATACCTATATGGTTTGGTGGAGCAGCAAATGCTGTTATGCAAAGGATAGGTAAAATGGGTGACGGTTGGATATATCCAGGTTATTCTCCATTCCCAGACATGCAATCAAAAACTATGCTCGACTCAATCAAAAACTCTGCTAATCAAGCTGGCAGAACGATTAGTCAAATTGGCATAGAAAAAATTCTCTCTGAATCAGAAAAACCTGAATCAGGATGGTCAGATTCTATTAAGTTATGGATGGAGTATGGAGTCACTCACATTTCAATTAATACAATGGGAGCAAAATTAACATCAATTGACAAGCATTTAGACGCTTTAAAATTATTCATTAATGCGATAATAAACAATCAAAAAAATGACACTACTAAAAACACCATTAAATAAAACACATATTGAATCAGGCGCACGAATGGTACCTTTTGCTGGCTGGGATATGCCCGTTCAATATAGCGGAATAATAGAAGAAGTTAAGGCTGTAAGAAATGCTTGCGGCTTATTTGATGTGTCACACATGGGTAGGATAGATATACAGGGCTCTGCGGCATCTGATTTCCTTAATAAAACGCTTAGCGTCGATGTTAATAAACTTAAACCAAACCGGGCCAAGTACGGAGTTATATGTAATATTGATGGTGGAATCATCGATGACTGCATTGTATATAAATTTGATTCCGATCACTTTTTACTTGTACCTAATGCATCTAATAAAACTATTGTTATTGACTGGTTAAATCAACATAAACCCAAGTCAAATGTCTCCATGATTGATATAACCACCCAACATGCAATGATCGCTTTGCAAGGGCCTAAGGGTATGCAAACACTCAATGATCAAGTGCAAAGTGATATGTCATTATTAAAAATGTTTAATTTCACCCAAGAAGCGTTTTGTGGCACCGACGTAATGATTGCTCGAACTGGATATACCGGTGAAGATGGCGTCGAATTATTTGTACCAGAGTCTAAAGCTGCTCACGTATGGAATATATTAGTCGATAGTGGTGCAAAACCATGCGGACTTGGGTCACGAGATTTGCTCAGGCTAGAAGCAGGGCTGCTTTTACATGGAAACGATATGAATACAAAAATAAATCCTTTTGAAGCTGGTCTAGAAAAATTCGTGAATTGCGATAAAGATGATTATCTTGCGGGACCAGCTTTAAGAAAAATTCGTTCCGAGGGGCCAGAAAAAAAGCTAGTAGGTTTTTATGTAGATGGCAATCGAGCAGCTAGGCCTGGTTATACGATAAATCACGGAGCTACACAGGTGGGTTATATCACGTCTGGAACCTATTCACCGACTCTTAATAGAAATATTGCTTTAGGATACGTTTTAACCGAGCTAATTGATAACAATAAAAATCTAAAATGTGATATAAGAGGACAGTTCACAGATATTGTAATAACAAAATTACCTTTCTACTCTAGATAATACTTGAACTTATAAATTAAAAGGTGACGTAATGAATCCTTCAGAATTTAAATTTTCAGAAGAACATGAATGGGTGAATTCGACAAATAATGGTGAATTTACAATAGGCATAACGGATTTTGCTGCAGACACTCTTGGAGATGTTGTTTTTGTAGAATTACCTGAAGTTGGCTCCGAAATAAAACAGTTTGAAAAATTTGGAGAAATTGAATCTGTTAAGGCTGTTTCAGATTTGTTTGCACCGATAAGTGGAACAATTTTGAAGAAAAATGAAAATCTAACTTCCGAACCAGAACTAGTTAACCAAGATGCTTATGGTGATGGATGGTTAATTACGATAGCCCCAAAAGATTTAACGGAACTTGACAGTCTGATGTCATCACAAGATTACGGTAAATTTACGGAATCACAGTCACATTAAATTAACAATGAGTGCTGATCAAAATACAGATTTAAAATTTACATCACCTTATACTCCGAACACCAAAAATGACCGTGCTGAAATGCTCAAAGCTATAGGAGTGAAAACCGTAGATGATCTTTTTAGAGATATACCAGAAAATTACCTAAATCCAGAATTGAAAATTCCGGATGCTATCTCTGAAATGGAATTGGTACAGGAGATGGAAGAGCTTGCCGGTTTAAATGCTGTACCCGGAGACTACGCTTCTTTCCTTGGATCGGGAGCATATAGGCATTTTATTCCTTCAATTGTAAACAGATTGGCTTTGCGATCAGAATTTATGACCTGCTATACCCCATATCAACCGGAAGTTTCTCAAGGCACACTACAAGCCCATTTTGAATTTCAGTCGATGGTATGCCAACTAACTGGTATGGATGTTGCGAATGCCGGGATGTACGATGGATCTACAGCCCTATCAGAGGCAGTGTTAATGGCCTGCAGAGTTACAAAAAAAAGCGCTATCAATGTACTGGATTCAGTATCCCCTCAATACAAGGAAGTTCTAAAGACATTTTTAGATGCACCAGGAATAAAGATGGATTCGTTAAAAGATGGAATGGCTAGTTCCAATGAAAGTCATGCCTGCTTAATAGTACAGCAGCCAAATTATTTTGGTTATTTTGAAGACTTAACTACATTATCCGATGACATACACAAAGCAGGTGGATTACTAATCGTTTTGACAGATCCAATATCTTTGGGCATGTATAAAACTCCTGCAGACTATGGAGCAGATATTGTAGTCGCAGAAGGACAATCTTTAGGTATATCTACTTCATACGGAGGTCCCTATGTTGGATTATTTGCATGTAAACAGGATTACATCAGGCAAATGCCAGGTCGAATAGTCGGCCGCACCAAGGACACTAATGGTGAAACTGGATATGTGTTAACTCTACAAACCAGAGAACAGCATATTAGGAGAGACAGAGCTACATCTAACATATGTACATCCGTCGGATTAATAGCTTTAATGTCAACAATTTACATGATCTCTCAAGGTAAACAGGGCCTAAAGCATATTGCAAATCTCTGTTATCAAAAAGCTCATTATGCTGCTGCTCAAATAAATGATATCCAAGGTTATTCTGTTAACTTAGACAGGCCTTTTTTCAAAGAATTCGTGATTTCTTGTCCGATATCACCTGCCAAAATCAATAAAAGGTTGCTCAGTAAAAAAATAATCGGTGGCATTGACGTTAGCAGTCAAATTAAAAATGGAATGTTGGTTTGTATTACAGAGACCAACTCTAGGCAAGAAATCGATTCGCTGGTTACTGCCCTCAGGGAAATCAGCGCTGAAATTGGGTCTGATGAAAAATAATCATATAAATACAAATGATTCCAAAAGACGACTAAGTATGGACAGAAGTGTTGCTGGTCGCATAGGTACAACGTTGCCAAAACTAGACGTGCCTGTCCAAGATGACCCGCCCAAAAACCTCCTAAGAGAATCATTGGAAATGCCCGAGCTAAGTGAAAGCGAGATTGTGCGTTACTTAACGCAAATTAGTACTTTCAACTTTTCTATCGATCATAACTTCTACCCGCTGGGTAGCTGTACTATGAAATATAACCCAAAAGTAAACGATGACATTGCTGCATTGCCAGGATTCTCGGAGATTCATCCTCTACAGGAAGAATCTACTGTCCAGGGAGCATTAAAGTTAATGCACCATCTACAAAACATCCTAGCTGATATAACAGGTATGGCTGGGACTTCATTAGCGCCGATGGCGGGTGCAGAAGGTGAGCTCGCCGGAATGTTAATGACTCGCGCTTATCATCAAAGAAATGGAGATACAAAAAGAACCAAAATACTGGTTCCTGATAGTGCTCATGGAACTAATCCTGCTTCAGCTGTCATGGCTGGATTTGAAGTTATATCATTGAACACTGATTCCAAAGGAAATACTGATATTGAAGCACTGAAATACGTGCTATCAGATGAGATAGCCGGATTTATGTTAACTCAACCAAGTACACTTGGCTTGTTTGATACAAACATACTTGAAGTTGTAAACATGGTTAGAGATGTGGGCGGAATAATATATGGTGATGGAGCGAACCTTAATGCGCTTGTTGGCAAGCTTAAACCAGGTGATTTAGGTTTCGATATATTACACTCAAACCTACACAAAACGTTTACTCAACCTCATGGAGGAGGTGGACCTGGCGCAGGAGCCGTAATGGTTAGTGAACGCATTTTGCCATTTCTACCAACACCAGTGATAGATCGTCAAATAGATAAATCGAATTCTGAGTTCTATAGTTTTACGCGCCCTGAACACACAATTGGTAAAATGGGTGCATTTCATGGAAACTTTGGAGCATTGGTAAGGGCATACGCTTATATTAGAACACTAGGAAAGCAAGGCGTACCCAAAGTCAGTGAAGATGCAGTTATAAATGCTAATTACATACGAACGCAACTAAAGGGAATCTATGATTTACCATATGACAGAACCTGCATGCATGAAGTGGTTTTCTCAGCCAGAAATTTAAAAAGGGATTATGGTGTCACAGCATTAGACGTTTCAAAAAGATTAATAGATTATGGCATACACCCTCCAACTATGTACTTCCCTCTAATCGTTGAAGAAGCGCTAATGATAGAACCAACCGAAACTGAATCCAAAGAAACTATAGATGAATTTATAGATATTATGAAGAAAATTGCACAAGAAGCTGAAGATGACCCTGGCTTACTTAAAGAAGCACCACATAACACCCCCAACACTAGACTAGATGAGGCTTTAGCTGCGCGAGAACCAGATCTTAGATGGAATAAGTAATGTCACAAGGAAATGCTAACCTCGCGCTAGGCAAATCAAAATATATATTAATTAAGAGATCCGGAGTGTAATCTTATGAAGATTGGATCACCAGCTTTTGACTTTGAAATGGTTGATCAACACGGAAACTTACACACGCTAAGTGATTATGCTGGCAAACAGAATGTGCTGCTTTCATTCCATATATTTTCTTTTACCAAAGGGTGTAATAATCAAATCACTGGATTTAGATCAAACTACCTGAAATTTAAGGAACTTAACACACAAATTCTGGGAGTAAGCTGTGATGCACAACCAACTCAAACTGCTTATTCAACTTCATTAGGCAACCTACCGTATCCGGTACTTTCAGACTTCCATCCTAAAGGGAAGGTATCCAAACAATTTGGAATATTCAATGAAGATCGAGGAACGTCAGATCGGGGCGTTTTTATCATTGATACTAGTGGTGAAATTAAATATATACAGATATACAAAAGAGCAGAAGACATAGATATTGACCATTTACTAGAAGTGCTAGCAAACCTTTCTCAATAAACCACCTATGTTAGGAGAAAAGCATTAAAGGCAATTTTAAAGAAAATGACGTCGCATTATTAATTGATCGACGTGGTAGAGAATATATGGTTAAGCTGGTAAACGGGGAAGTGTTTAATTCTCACAACGGTCATTTCAAACACGAATCCCTTTTCAATAAACCTCCAGGTTCATGGATTAAAACATCTCAAGGAAATTTAATCTTAGCTCTACATCCTACAATGGGAGATTTCACAAAATTGATGCCTAGAACTGCCACAGTGGTATATCCCAAAGATTTAGGAGCTATTCTTGTCTCAGGAGATATATTCCCGGGAGCCAAAGTCCTCGAGGCTGGATGCGGTTCAGGCGCTGTCACTATAAGTCTTATGAGAGCTGTCGGAGAAAAAGGTCACGTTTATTCATACGATATTAGAGAAGATATGATAGACCGCGCACGCAGAAACGTAAAAGAAATGCTACCTGACATGAACAATGTGTCGATTCAACTTGGAGACGTATCAACTGCAATAGAACATGATGATCTGGATAGAATAGTATTAGATTTGCCTGAGCCGTGGAAAGTTGTAGATAACGCATCTAAATCACTTCTAGCAGGTGGAATATTTATAAGTTTTCTACCAACAGTACTACAGGTACATGAATTGAGTGAAACATTGAAAGTAAATCCCCATTTCTCATTAGTAGAGACATCTGAATTAATGGTTAGATCATGGCATGTGGCACAACGTTCAATAAGGCCTGACCATAGAATGATCGGGCATACTGGGTTTATAACCACAGCTAGAAAATGTTTACCAATAAAACCTACTGATTAGATGTTTCTGTAAACCCTTCAAACAAATCATCAATTTCAATATAAGAATTTGAGTATTTATTGGAGAGTATTTTAATATGATCGTTATTCTTCAATGGTGTATATTTAGCAAAAGACTCTAACTCATCAATCGATGGCCATAATTTTTCCAGAGATAGCTCAGTCTGCTGCTTAGATTGAATCAAGACTTTAAACCCACCAAGGTTTTCAGGCCGACACAACATATCAATTGAATGTAAATTTTCTTGCTTCTCATTAATATTTAAACTTATATTCCTAAGATGGTTTTGCATTTGCACAATTCCGGTATTTTGCAAAAATTCAGCTTGATCTATTAGGCCTATATTGAAGATTCCATTTTTTGCGCCCGATTCTATTACCCTTGAAAAATCGACTTTTGCCGTGAGATCCTGCTGACCAATTTTTTGATATGGGCTCAAACCATAAACATGTTTATAATATGTTTGAAGGCTTCCCTTAAAATTTGATTTTGAGTACAAGTCATCTTTATAGGATCCATAATCAATAGTTATAATAAACCCTTCCTTAAGAATATCTGACACCCTAGCCATCCAATTATCTATCCCTGTATTAAATTCACCTTTTTGACCATCGGCCAACGGGGTCTCTAAAGAGTTTAGATATTCGTTTATCAGTGAATTAGAACTTCTTTCTGTAATTTCAACTATATTTTCGTTATCATCCAGAGCAACAAAAACCTCGTGAATTTCGCCGTCTAAAATTTTAAACCGTGCTACAGGAAAGGCATCTAAAAGCTCATTTGAAATTACACAGCCAGTTATCTGAGTGGGCACTTCATCTCTAATATCAGTAGAAAAATATTTTAAACTGTCAGCAAACTCAATATCCAATTTGCCTGCAGCGTTAGTGATGTCTCGCGATAAAACACCATTGCCTGACCCAATTTCAACTACAGCAACTTCTTTCGGCCTGTCCAATAACATCCACATCTGCCTTAACTGAATTGCAATGCACGCTCCGAATACGGGAGACACAGAAGGACTCGTATAATAATCTTCTCGATACGGTTGCTTTTCATCTGAGCAATAGTAACCATAACCAGGCAAATACAAAGCAACTTCCATAAATTCTGAAAATGAGATTTTGCCTTTTTCCGTTATCCTGGTGCGTATCTCATTAATCACATGGCTTGATTGTTCGGTATTTCCGTTCATAAGCTTGCAGCACTCATATATGTTTATCAACAATACCTTTACTAAAACAAAGACATTAGTGGCAGAATTAAGAGATTTATTCTAGCGCCTAGCGATTATCCATCTTGATATATTCACGATTCTTATCACCGACGTACAAAAGTCGCGGCCGCAACAGTATATTGTTGTCTAGCTGTTCGAGAACTTGTGCTGTCCATCCAGGTACTCTGCCCATAGCAAATATAGGAATATATAACTGCTCTGGAATAGACAATATTTGATATATTGCACCTGACCAAAAATCTACATTCTGTGCTATGCCCTTTTTGGCATAAGGCTCCATTGCCTCAGCAACTTCTTCAAGAATTGCAAACCACTTTGGGTCACCTTTTCTTTCACTAAGCTTCCTTGCATCTTCTTTTAAATGTTTAGCTCTGGGATCCTCAGTTCTATAAACACGATGTCCAAATCCAACTATAACTTTTCTATTCTTTAAACTGGATTTAACATAATCTCTGGCATTATCCTTTGTACCAATCTCAAGAGCCATCTGCATTACCCCTTCTGCTGCCCCACCGTGTGAAGGACCTTTTAAAACTGCTATGCCTGCGGTTACAGCACAATGTATATCGGCTTTTGTTGAGGCTGCTATTCGAGCAGCGAACGATGATGCATTAATTCCATGTTCAGCGTGTAATACAAAGTCTTTATCTATAAGTGCAGCATCATCTGGGTCGGGTACATCTCCTGATAACATATACAGAAAGTTAGCGGCATGACTTAGGTCATCTCGAGGACTAATTGGATCCTTACCGATACTCAACCTATAATGAGATGCCACAATCGTTGGAGCCATAGCAGTAAGCTTGACACCTTTAAGGAGAGTAGATTCAAGCGATATATCTTCAACGTTCTCTTCCAATGACGAGCTAGCAGAAATAGCCGTTCTTAAAGCATCCATTGGATGCGACCGTTTTACGATATTTAGAACTTCTAATATCTCCGCTGGTATCGCTCGAGATGATTTAAGTAACATATCAAACTTTGATAACTGTTGAGAATTCGGTAAGTCCCCATACAATAAAAGATAAGCTGTCTCTTCAAAACATGAGTTTTCAGCCAAATCATCAATATTAAAACCTCGATAAAATAATTGGCCCTTTTTACCATCAATAAAACTCGATAGTGTTCGATCTATATAAACATCTCTAAGTCCACGCCTGATATCTGCTGTTTCTTGTTCGCTCATACCAATAATAAAACCCGTAATTCTAATTCTTGCGATGAAAAATAACGCCTATAAACAGCATAAAGTTTTTACACATAACCTGCTGTATCTAGGACTTTAAAGCATATGAAAGGCTACCAGTTCAAATTAATACTGTCAACAAGTGAATTCCTTTTAAATGCCTATGGCATGCGGTAAACACCGTTTTAACATGTCCACAAAAATGATTTTACGAATCTCTTTAAATTGTTTTCTTTGACTACTCATATAACTAATCCGTAAAATAGCCAAAAATAAACTCATTTAAGTGATTATGGCTAAAGATTCCTTCGTTCCTGAAGTTGTGATATTACGGCTGCCTTTATATATAAGAGCTTTAACTCAAATGTCCACAGAAGGGCAAACAGTAATAAGTTCCAAAAGTTTAGGAGATAGGCTACAAATAACCCCTGCTCAAATCAGAAAAGATTTGAGTTATTTTGGACGTTTTGGAAAACAAGGACGTGGCTACAAAATCGAGTCGCTAGTCGCAGAATTAACAAACATCTTAGGTCTAAACAGGCAATGGAATTCTTGTATTGTTGGAGTTGGTCGCCTCGGTAAAGCTATCATAAATTATCCAGGATTCGTGCCAGAAGGTTTCAAAATAATCTATGCGTTTGATAATGATCAGTCTAAGGTTGGTCAGACCGTAAACGAAATAAAAATTTTGCCAATGAATGAGATTAAGGCAATTGTAAAAGATAATAACATTAAAATAGCCATTCTGGCGGTTCCAGCAACGATTGCCCAAAATGTGATATCAGACTTAGTAGAAACCAATATAAAAGCAATACTCAACTATGCACCTATCGCGCCAAAAGTACCTAATGGATTGATTGTAAGAAATATTGACCCGGTACTTTCTTTACAATCAATGACTTATTACCTCGATTAATTTCGCAGGTAACCGATGTTGCATAGTAAATATGAACTGAAAATAAAAGACTGGTTTACTTTGCTTTAGAAGACCTTTTCCTCTTTGAAACAAAGACTCGCGCCTGAGATCGTTTCAATGCGCGAATTGCTCTTTCAAGATCTAAATCAGATCCTGATGAATTTACTTTATCTTGTGCACGCTTCAATGCTGCTTCAGCTCTTTCGACATCAATATCTTCTGCGCGCTCTGCGGTATCAGCCAAAACAGTCACAACATTTTTTAAAACCTCGAGAAACCCACCCGAGACAGCTATATTAGTCTCTTCGCCATCCTTTAATACCTTCAATTCTCCAGGCATTAAAGATGTCAGCAAAGGAGCATGATTAGGCAAAATGCCCAGCTGCCCTTCGGCACCTGGAGCTACAACACTGCTTACTTCGTCTGAATAGACCAGTTTCTCTGCAGTTACTATGTCTAAGCGCATTGTTGGCAAATTACTTCTGCTCCGATTTCATTTTCTCGGCGTTTTCTACAGCTTCATCTATTGTTCCAACCATATATAGCGCCTGCTCAGGCAAATTGTCATGCTTGCCCTCCAAGATCTCTTTGAATCCCCTAACTGTTTCCTTGATTGGAACATATCTACCTTCCCGTCCAGTAAAGACTTCTCCAACGAAAAATGGCTGAGATAAAAATCTCTGTATTTTTCTAGCCCGAGCAACTATCGTTCTATCTTCATCAGATAATTCTTCCATTCCAAGAATAGCAATAATATCCTGGAGGTCCCGATACCTCTGCAAAACTTGCTGTACATTTCGAGCTACATCATAATGTTCCTGACCAACAACGCTAGGCTCTAATATCCTTGAGAAACTTGTCAGTGGGTCTACCGCAGGATACAAACCTAGCTCTGCAATCGATCTCTCCAAGGCTACTACCGCATCTAAATGACCAAATGTTGTTACAATACCTGGGTCTGTATAGTCATCTGCAGGTACATATATCGCCTGCAATGATGTTATTGACCCGGATTTACTAGACGTAATTCTCTCTTGTAGATCTCCCATTTCTGTAGACAAAGTTGGCTGATAACCCACAGCTGACGGCATACGGCCAAGCAACGCAGAAACTTCCATCCCGGCCAAGATGTATCTATATATATTATCTACGAACAATAAAACATCTTGCCCTCTTTGTTCCTTGAAGTATTCAGCCATTGTAAGTCCGCTTAATGCAACTCTTGCCCTAATCCCTGGAGGCTCATTCATTTGCCCAAAAACAAGCACTGTACTATCTATTACCCCAGATTCCTGCATTTCATGCCAAAGATCATTTCCTTCACGAGATCTTTCACCTACTCCAGCAAATACTGACACCCCTTGGTGCTCAGTACCAATGTTCCTAATTAACTCCTGAATAATAACCGTCTTTCCAACTCCTGCACCACCAAATGTTCCAATTTTGCCTCCCTTAGTAAACGGGGTTATGAGATCCATTACTTTCACACCTGTCTCTAGAACCTCAACTTCCGTAGCCTGATCTTCGAATGACGGCGTTGGCCTATGGATCGGCCATGTTTCACTATCTTTTATCTCATCAAGGCCATCAAGTGTCTCTCCTAAGGTGTTGAATAATCTACCCAATGTAGGATCGCCTACCGGCACAGATATAGGACTTCCAGTATCAACGACCTCTACTCCTCTTGTTAGGCCTTCAGTCGGCCCCATTGCTAAGCATCTCACACGATTGTTGCCAATATGCTGCTCAACTTCAAGTACTAGTCGTTGGTCTCCTATTTTTGTTTCAACGGAATTAAATATCGCTGGCATTTCCTCAGCCGGGAATTCCACGTCAACTACGGTTCCAATTACTTGGCTTACCTTTCCACTAGACATCAATTTCTCCTAAATTAAAAAACTTAATTATTTGTTCTATCCCTCTACTGCTGCTACGCCACCTACGATATCGAGCAGTTCACTTGTAATAGACTCTTGTCTCACTTTATTCATTTCTAAAGTTAAATCAGATTTCATTTCGAGCGCATTATCTGTAGCATTTCTCATTGCCACCATACGCGCAGACTGCTCGCTGGCGATGGATTCTAAAATTGAGTGATAAATCTCCATTTCAATATAACGAGGCAATAATTCATTTAAAACGTGGCTTGAATCAGGCTCATAAATGTAACCCACTTTATCTTTATTCTCTAATTCTGCAGGCTCAACTGGTAATATGGTAATTAATTCCGGTTTTTGAACCGTGGTATTCACAAATTTTGAATATACGACATAAACAGCATCTATGTTTCCTTGAGTATACTCATCGACAACAACTTTTGTGATTGGCGCCATAGAATCGACAGTTGGCCTATCGCCCATATCAGTAAAAACTGCTTTAAGATTCGATGTTCGTCCAAAAAAATCTCTCGCCTTCTTACCAACAGCAACCACCTCTGCTTCATACCCAGAATTTAATATATGCTGGGCAGCAAATCGGTTTACAGCTGTATTCAATCCGCCAGTAAGGCCACGATCCGGAGTTATAACTATAACACCTATCTTTTTTATTTCTCGAGGTGTCAAAAGAGGATGAGGATCATCTTCAAATTGCGGCTGAGCTGCCAAATCTGAGAGTAAACTCATCATGCGTTCAGCATATGGCCTGCCTTGCAAAGCCATCTGTTGAGCTCGCGTCATTTTAGACGCAGCAATCATAGACATAGCTTTTGTTATTTTCGAAGTATTGTCTACGCTCTTAATTCTGCGTTTTAATTGTTGTGCTGAAGCCAATTGTTAACCAACCATAGTCTTTTTGAATTCTTCAAGAGCTTTATCAAGTTTTTTAGTGACATCGTCGCTCAAGTCACCTGAGTCATTAATATTCTTTACTATCTCAGCATGACTTGATTGCATAAAGCTATTTAATGATGCTTCCGCTTGCTGTATCTTTTCCACCTCTATCTCATCTAAGTAGCCATTTGATAAGGCATACATGACGACCACCTGATCGGCTACAGTCAAAGGTTTATTTTGATCTTGTTTTAAAATCTCAACTGCTCTCTGACCTCTAGCTAGCTGCGATCGTGTAGCTTCATCTAGATCCTCGGTACCAAATTGAGCGAATGTAGCCAACTCTCTATACTGAGCTAACTGGATACGTAATCCACCAGCAACAGATTTCATAGCTTTAGTCTGTGCAGAACCACCAACTCTAGATACTGATAAGCCAGCATTAATCGCTGGCCTTATACCAGAGTTGAATAATTCAGATTCTAAATATATCTGTCCATCCGTTATAGATATAACATTTGTTGGAACATATGCAGAAACATCACCAGCTGTTGTCTCAATAATTGGTAAAGCTGTTATTGACCCGCCTCCACTTGCTTCATCCAACTTTGCTGCTCGCTCCAACAAGCGACTATGCAAATAGAAAACATCTCCTGGATACGCTTCACGGCCAGGCGGTCGCCTTAACAAAAGTGACATTTGTCTGTATGCCCATGCATGTTTCGTTAAATCATCATATACGATAAGTGCATCTTTCCCTTGGTTCATAAAATATTCTGCCATAGCGCAACCGGCATAAGGGGCCAAATATTGCATTGCTGCTGGATCTGCTGTGTTCGCAGCTACTACAATGGTATGCTCCATGGCTCCATATTTCTCAAGCATTGCTACTGTCTGTGCAACCTTGGAAGCCTTCTGCCCCACGGCCACATATACACAAGTTAAATCTCCACCTTTTTGATTAATAATTGTGTCAATTGCAATCATTGACTTTCCAGTAGACCTGTCTCCAATTATTAACTCACGCTGACCTCTGCCTATAGGTATCATTCCATCCACAGCTTTAATTCCAGTTGCAGCAGGAGTGTTTACAGGGCTTCGAGAAGCCACGTCAGGAGCCACAATCTCAGCAGGCATAGTTTCAGTCGCTCCCGTAGGACCTTTACCATCAATTGGCTCACCAAGAGAATCAACAACTCTACCTATAAGTTTTTCACCTACAGCAACTTCAATTATTTTCCCAGTACTTCGTACCTCAGAACCTTCTTGAACTGATAGTGGATCTTCTAGAATAACCGCTCCTACAGAATCTTCTTCTAAGTTCATCGCAAGACCAGTTACTCCACCTTCAAACTCAAGAAGTTCAGAATAACTAACTCCAGACAATCCATGTATTCTAGCCACTCCATCACCAACTTCAATAACGGTGCCGACGTCAACAAGTGTGAGATCACTTCCAAAGTCTTCTATCTGTTTTTTTATTACGGCCGCTATATCCTGTCCCTTACCTGCCATTTTTTTCTCCCGGATTTACTTAATATTTTACCTAACTAGATCACTTCTCATCTTATTAATTTTATGCCTCAGCGAAGCATCAATTAATTTGTCACCAATACGAGCCACCATCCCGCCTATGATTGACTTATCCACAACATTAGAAAGAATCAATTCATGCTCTATTAATCCCTGTAAAGATTCTTGCAACTTACTCAACTGCTTATCGCTTAAAGGAACTGCGGAGGTTATATTTCCTCTGGCCACTTTATTGTGTTCATCAACTAATCCTTTAAAATGATTCACTATTCCAGAAAGCCCGTCCACTGCGTTTCTATTTACTAATAATGCAATCATATTCCGTGAAGATGAATTAATCTTTCCAGAAATTAATTTATCCAACACTTGAAGTTTTTTAGCTAGTGGTAATCTTGGAGAATTGAACATCTCAACAAGCCCTTCATTGGCAAGCAAATCCTGAACCATTTCCATATCAGTCACCCATGAATCCAGCTGCCCCTCTTTGAGGGCAATATCAAATGCCGCTTGTGCATATCTTTTTATTGCAATAGCGGCCATTTCTACCTATTCCTCCAGCTAATTTTTAACTTCATAATCACTTATCTTTTCTTAATACGGCACTCTCTTTAACAACCGTATCTATCAAATCTGTGTGTTGAGACTTATCAATAGATTTTTCCACGATCTTCTCTGCTGCATCCACAACTATGGATGCAAATTCTCTTCTCAGTCCATCTATAGCTGCGTCTCTTTCTCTTTGGATATCAGCTTCAGCTCTTTGCTTTTCTGCATTAATTTCCTCACGAGCTTTAGCTAATTCCTCTTCCTTGAATTTATCGGCGATATCTTTTGCGTTAGCAATCATTTTCTGACCTTCAGCTCGAGATTCCGCAATTTGCTTTTCCATAGCTTCTTTTGAAGAATTTACTTCTTCGCGCGCTTTATCTGCGGCCTCTAAGCTGTCCTGTATCTTCTTTGATCTATCGCCCATTGCTTTGGATATCGGTTTATACAACAGCATCCATAACACGGCAAACAGTATCGCAAAGCTTACAAGCTGCGTTACTAAACCAGGCAGATTTATTCCTAGTGCATCCATAAAATACCTTCTAAAATTTTAGTGCGTGGCCGAAACTGTGTCGGCCACTAAATTTATTACACGAATTTAATAATAATAGCGACTACCAAAGCATAGATAGCTATAGCTTCAGTAAACGCAATTGCTAAAATCATGTTCTGCTGAATCAAACCACCGGCTTCTGGATTACGTCCAATAGACTGCATTGCGCTTGATGCCAAAAGACCAATACCGATGCCAGGGCCCAAAGCTCCAACACCCATGGCTATTCCTGCTCCTAAGCTAGCTACATCACCTTCCATAACAGTTAACCTCCTAAGGTTTATTTAATTTAATCTGTCTATACGATTCTAATGATCATCATGTGCCGCCCCAGCAACACTAGCAAACACTAGAGTAAGCATGGAGAAAACATATGCTTGTATTAAACCAACGAACAATTCTAGTCCTAAAAATGGCATAATTCCTATAATTGGAATCAAGAAAGCCATCGCAAACAACAATACCTCACCTGCAAAGATATTTCCAAACAACCTGAATGTAAAGCTGATCACCCTGCCAACTTCACTGATTAGCTCTAATATACCTACAGCAAACCAGATAGGGCCTTGTTTAAAATTAATATATTTTGTTGCGTGAGAAAAGAAACCCAAAGTCCTTAGAGCCCAAAAGTGAACAAAAAACATTGCTACTAACGCTATCGCCAGCGTCGTATTAATATCGGTATTTGCGGATCGGAGGAACGGTATTAGTATACCTGCTTGCTTCCCATCTTCAACGATACTATGATCGTGTTCCCATTCCTCTGCTGTCACAGTTTCTGAAACAGAACCGAAACCCAAGACTCCAACATTTCCACTACCATTAAATATATTAAGCTTTACTTTTGATAACTCTTTATCTTTCTTTTCGGCATGATGTATAGCTAGATGCGGATCTTCTATCCAACCTATGGTGCCAAATCCCGGAAGAATACCGATCCAATTTGAAATCAGTATGAACAGGAATATGGTTAGAACTAGTGGTATATACTGCGCTGAGCGTTTACCCGAAACTCCAACTCCCAACTTCTGAAAATATTCGATAATTACTTCGAAAAGGTTTTGGAATCCACTAGGCACTTCTTTTATTTTTCTCGATGCAACAAATCCTAGTATCAGTAAAATACCAATCGTGATCCAAGTGGTGATCATAGTGTTAGTTATATGAAACCCGCCAATATTGGGTTCACTTGAAATAGGCTCAGCTGGCAACTGCAAAGCAGCTAAAGGGGCACCGAGGAAGCCAAGACCAAATGCATCTCCTAAACCACCTCCTGCAAGACCAACTATAAATAAAGATCCAAACACAATTATTGCAATTAGAAGTTTTGGCTTTTTAAGCAATTTCAAATTAATTTAACCTTTATTTACTAAGTTTATAATCTAAAGACTAATTATCCAAAGTCGCAGTCAGCATCCTATACATCCCAAAAACCGATAGAGCCAAACCTAGCATTACTCCTGCAATAGTGAATCCAGGGGTCGAACCGACAAATCTATCCAAAAAATAACCCCCAAAAGCCCCCCCGGCAATTAAAATTGCAACGAACCAACCTATACCTACCAGTCTCGCTACCAGATAAGTTTTCTTTGAAATTTTTGCCTTATCGATCAATGGTTTCAATATCTCGTTTTATGAGATATTCCTTGACCAAATTAGCTTCGATTGAAAAGTTTATCACAATGTAAAAACTGCGGTAAAGAGCTTGATCCCTACACCACTTATTCATCATTTATGATTCCACGGTTTGATCGCCAGGATCACCTTCTTCAGTCTTGCTATCGCCAAGGTCATCTAGATCTAAAGTTGATACAAACTCTGTGAATGCAGATAAACTTTTGAGTTCTTCATCACGTACTGGTGTTGAATGACTTGAGCCAGAAAATTGCTTAGGCTTCCCTGTTTCTGCATCCATATCCACTCCAGCTTTTTCAAGTACGGATTCGTCAGCAAATATTGGCGCAGATGTGCGAACCGCCAGCGCAATCGCATCGCTCGGGCGTGAATCAACCTCCATGGTATCTCCATCAATAGCCAGTATAACCTTGGCATAAAATGTATCTTGATCAAGATCAGATACTATTATTCCATTAACTTTTGCACCAAGCGAATTAATAATGCTTCCAATCAAATCATGAGTAAGTGGTCTAGATATTGCTACATCCTGTAGTTTAACCGCTATTGCATCAGCTTCAGAAGCTCCAATCCAAATAGGTAGATAACGGTCCGCATCTTTAACCTTAAGAATAACCACTCTTTGATAATTCATTAAACTAACCCTGATGCTGTCAATCAACATTTCACGCAAAGAAGTGTTCTCCTTATTCCCAATACAGTTAAAATGATCCGAAGTATTCTTGAATACTTAGGCGATCTTTTCCTTCCCAATTCTAAAGTTGACTTTTCCACAGTGTCAACGAAACTGATTTTATTTAATGGTGCTAGAAAACCTACCAATCGAATCCATTCTCACAGAGAAGTTTATTTATGTCATCCTTTAAGCTTTTTACAGCTATATTTGCTGCCCTACCATAATTAGTCGACGACTGCGAAGAATAAAGTATTGATCGAGATGAATTAATCATCAAACCTCTTCCTGACTTATCAACACCATTTCGAATTACAGCTTTTAGATCTCCACCTTGGGCGCCAATTCCCGGAGACAAAATTTGAATATCTGGTGCTTTGCTCCTCAAATCCAGTAATTCATGAGGATAAGATGCGCCCGCGACGATGCCTACAACTGCTTTGGATTTAATTTTACTAGCACTCAAGGCAATTTCTTCAAATAACTTAACAGGTTTGTTAGCTCTATTTTTTATAATTAAGTCTTGAAATTCAAGAGCTCCTGGATTAGATGATCTACACCATATATAAATACACTTATCTGTATATTCTAAAAATGGATGCAGAGATTCAAGTCCTCCGTAAGCATTAACCGTTGTTGCATCAAAACCCCACTGATTAAACATCGCATCGGCATATGCTGCACTGGTACTTGCAATATCTCCTCTTTTACCATCGCCAATTATGATTGCATGAGGAGCGTAAAGACGTATATATTCAACTGTAGCCTCAAGATGTTTTAGCCCTTCTATTCCCATAGACTCATAGAATGCTAGGTTTGGCTTATAAGCACAGACGTGTTCTAAAGTGGAATTAATAATTTCGCAGTTAAATTTTGTGATATCAGAGATTGGCATTTTTGAGATCACAGGGTCTAATCCTACACAGATTAAACTTTGCGTTTTTCTCATAGATAAATTCAATCTAGCTAAATATTTATGCAAATCATCAACCATAAGTAAATTGTTTATTAATTAATACCTTACACCACTTTAACTATTTTCCGTTGGTCAGATTACTGTATTTCAGCAACGCCTATCGAGTTAGCTTTGATTATTAAATGCACATCTGAGCCTACATGCAGGTCTAATTCGGCTAAAGACCTGGTCGTTATCTCTACTAGCAACATTACCCCTATATCAACGTAAATCACCGTGCCGTTAGTGGAATTCGACACCTCTTTGACAATACCCTTTTTCACATTCCTTGCACTTAATCCTTGAGGTGACTGTTTTGAGATGATTATGTCAGCCGCCTTAATGGACACGGTAGATTTCGAACCAATTTCAGCTTTGAATGCCGGCACTTCCAGCTCTAAACTATCTAATGTAATTATCCCTATTCCTGTATCTTGACCATTATCTATCACGGTTGCTTCAAAAACATTTTCTAGCTCTGATATGTCTATTACATTAGCCATGCGTCTACTGAGCAGTAATTCATTCACTGGCCCTTCTACTACTTTTTCCCCTCTATCCAATACGATCACATGCTGGGCAAGAGCCAAAACTTCTGAAATTGAATGAGAGACTAATATCATATGGATGTTTAATTCTGTCCTGATACGATTTAAATAACGGATTATTGATCCCCGTACTCCAAAATCTAAACCTTGCATTGGTTCATCTAGCATCAATAATTTAGGTGAAATTGCCAACGCTCTGGCTATAGCCACACGCCTTGCTTCTCCTCCCGACAATTCAGAGGGATGTCGACTTAATACGTCGGAAAGCCCCATAATTTGAATCAACTCATCAGGTTCAATTTTTCTCTCCAGCGGCGGTACAAGCTTATACCCATAACTTATGTTATCCAAAACTGAAATGTGAGGGAAAATCAATGAATCTTGCAACACATATCCGATTCTTCTGTTTTCAGGTTTAACATTAATTTTTGTTTCAGAATCAAATAAGTCCGTACCGTATAAGCGGACATATCCTGTATCGGGTTGAATTAGTCCAGATAAACAATTTAATAAAGACGTTTTGCCGCTACCTGAATGCCCAAATATGGCAGTTACGCCCGATTGCAAACCAGCTTTTATCGATAATTTAAATTTTTTATACCGTTTGGTTACATTAAATGTCCCTATTACATCGTCGATATTGCCTAAACTCATGATTATTTACGGCCCCCAGAGTAGCTGTATTTATTCATTAGCCAGTTATGAATTAACAACGTAACAACAGCGAATAAAATACTAATTCCAATTAATTCAAAAACTTCTCCGTCTTTGCCAGTAAGAATACGTCCATAGATTGCAACTGGTAATGTTTCGGTTGAACCCGAAATCGAACCAGCAACGACAATCGTAGCTCCAAATTCACTAAAAGCCCTTACAAATCCAATTAGCAAGCCTGCAAGAATACCCTTATAAGCCAAGGGTATGGTTATGGTAAAGAAAACTCTCCAGGCACCTGCACCTAGAATCCTTGCGCTTTGCTCGAGACGATCATCTACATCAGCTATTCCTACCATTATTGATCTCACCATAAGTGGGAATGACACGACTGCTGCTGCTATTGCAGCCGCAAACCAAGTAAAAACAATATCTTTCCCAAATATAATTTGACTCAATTCCCCCAGCGGGCTGGCATTGCTTAAACTAACCAGCAAGAAAAATCCGATAATCACTGGAGGTAGTGCCAAAGGTAATGCAACAACTAAATCAAGTAGAAAGTTTATTGGCGTGTTCCTCTTTACTAAAAACCATCCTACCCCGACAGCCGGAACAATATTCATCAGCGTTGCGATTATAGAAACCTGAAATGAAAGTAATATAATTTCTAAATACATATCGGTTCGATATCACTCAGTTTAATGACACAAGCATACTACGGGAACGAAAACCCGTAATCTTTAAAAACTTCTTGAGCCCCTTCACCTAACAAAAATTCGCAAAAGTTCAAAGCCTCTCCTAAATTCCCAGATGATTTAGTTGTAGCAGCAACATATAAAACTTGGTCATATGCCTGTAAAGGGATTATATCTAACACATACAACTCTTCTGCGAGGATCGCGTCGGTCCGGTACACTATAGCTACATCTGCATTCCCTCTCTCCACATATGTTAACGCTATCCTGACATTTTCTCCGGTAACTACCTTTGATTTTAGACTATCATTTAGATCTAAATTATTCAGAGCTTGTAAAGCATATACTCCAGCAGGGGAAGTATCTGGGTCAGCAACGGCTATTCTTGAGATTTTACTAGAAGTTAAGTCGTCTAGGTTTTTTATCCGATTGGCTATATCTGCTTTGGAAACAAGAACCAAATTATTAGTTAACACATTGTATCGCTGTTTATTAAGTAAATTGCGCTCATCGAGAAAAGTGATGGGATCAAGACCAGCAGACAAAATTATGTCCGGATTTGCACCCAACGATATTTGTCTAGCAAGTTTTTGAGATCCGCCAAAACTAAATATTATTCTGGACTCATACTCTGCCTCATATGATATTTTTATGGTTTGAAGTGCATCATCGAGACTCGCTGCTGCAAACACCAAGATCGAATCAGAATTCCGGCTGCTGCAACTCACAGTAAAAACGATAGTCAACAACAGAAGAATGGCTGATATTTTTCGAGAAAATTTCATTAGTTATAAATACTACTTGTTTATTTCAATTATTACCCTATTTTTATCGATTGGATATATTGTTAGTAATAGTGCTTCTTGATATACTTTTGCTCACAACTTTTATGACGGTGGAAACAAAGTGGGGCCAAACCCCACTTTTCTTAATTAATGGGGCATTTGTAGAAAAATGAAAAGTGATTTCTTAATCGCATTAACGCAACTTGCAGCTGAAAGAAACCTGCCTAGGGACATTGTATTGTCTGCTATAGAGGCAGCGTTGGTTTCAGCGTTCCGAAAAGACAGCATAGCAACAGGGCAGGAAATATCTGTCAAACTAGATCCGGGTACAGGAGATGTCAGCGTTTATCTACTTAAAAAAGTGGTCGATGAAGTCGAAAATGACTTATTAGAAATAACATTAAAAGATGCCAAGAAATATCAAGCTGATATCACCGTAGGCGAAAACGTTGCATACGAAAAGCTCCCCGCCAGTGCAGGTAGGATAGCTGCCCAAACAGCTAAACAGGTGGTTCTTCAACGACTAAGAGAAGCTGAACGAGAATTAGTGTACGAAGAATATGCCGACAAAGAAGGGGGTGTATACACTGTTAATGTTCAACGAGTTGATTCCAAGCAAGTAGTTTGTGAAATGGGTAGAGCCGAAGCAATCCTACCTGTTTCTGAACAAATACAAACTGAGCGGTACCGTGTAGGCCAAAAAATTAAAGTTCTTCTGAAGTCTTTAGAAAGGTCTGTTAAAGGTCCTGAATTAATAATCTCTCGCGCAGATGATGATCTGCTCAGACGTTTATTTGAAATGGAGGTTCCAGAAATATACAACGGCTCAGTAGAAATAAAGGCTATAGCCCGTGAGCCCGGAGCACGAAGCAAGGTAGCTGTATATGCAAGTCAGGAGGGCGTAGACCCTGTTGGATCATGTGTTGGCCTCAGAGGTATACGAATTCAAAACATTGTCAATGAATTACATGGTGAAAAAATTGATGTTGTTCAATGGGACGAAAATCCAATAGTATTTATTTCTCATGCCCTTAGCCCTTCACAGGTATTGAGAGTGGATCTTATTCAAGATGATTTATCAGCAACTGCGATAGTCCCAGAAAGTACACTTTCACTAGCGATTGGTAAAGAAGGACAAAACGCAAGGTTGGCTGCAAAGCTAACTGGTTGGAAAGTCGATATTAAAAGTGATGCTGAAGTTGCAGATGAAGAACCAGTACAGCCGGCTGTCACTGAAACTACCAAACCATCAGAGGTCAGCTCTGAATTACCTGAGCCTATAGAAGAAGCAAAGGCCATCGAACCAGAAGTCACAGAGCAGTCAGAGGTAACGATAGAGGATAATGCTGACGAAGTTATTAAATCAGATGAGGTCGGTAAGAGTGATGAAGCCGAATTAGATGATAAAGACGCGGAGGCACCTGAAATAATCGATGAGGACCCTCAAGTAGAAGAAGATCTTATTGCAGCCGTGGCTGAGTTAGAATCATCTCCGGATGAGACATTGGATTCCGAACCAGATGAAGAACCAACTGAACCAGCGAAATCAGCAGCTGAGTTATCTGAAGAAGTATGGAATATTCGTAAGCCTGTAGTACCAGTAGATCCTGGTCAAATTAGATTCGCCGAGGATATAGAAGAACTATATAAAAGTGGTCCTGCCAAGCGAAAAGGGACCAGAAAGCGACGACCACGAACAGGCAAAACTACTCGCTAATAATAGATTTCTTGTAAGGCAATATGAAACGAGGTTGATATCCTGACTAATGCTAAAAAGCCTCCGCAGCGGACTTGCATAATTTGTAGAGGAAAAAATCCGAAACGAAATATGATTAGATTGGCATCGGTAGACGGTCAGGTTAAGGTGGATGTAGAAGCCCGACTTGATGGCAGAGGCATATATATATGCTCATCGAAAGGTTGTAGACTATCAGAACTTGAAGCTGGTAAGTTATCCTACAGTCTAAAAACAGTAGTAACAAAAGAGAATACAGCAGCAATAAGAGAACAATTAAGAACATCGTTTAAAGAGTGAATCTCAAAACATGGCAAAAAAAACAGTTAAAGAAACTAAAGAATCTGCTCAAAATATTTCGGTTGACCAACCTATAGCTGAAGCAGAGCCTCCTGCGCTGGAAATACCCAACGCGATTACAGTTGCCAGCCTTGCTGAAATGATGCAAATAGGTTCTATTGATCTAATTAAACAGCTGATGCGACTAGGCCACATGTACACAATTAATGATGTATTGGATTATGAACTTGCTGCTGATGTAGCCGAATCCTTTGGATTTGACGTATATGAACCTGAAGAAGAAACTCATGATGCCACATCGATCGTTCCATCGACTGACGTAGATGATTCAAAGGACTTAGTAAATCGTCCTCCAGTTGTAACTATCTTAGGTCATGTTGATCATGGAAAAACCACAATACTGGACGCCATTAGAAAAACAAAAGTTGTTGATGCAGAAGCGGGCGGCATTACCCAGCATATAGGGGCATACCAAGTTAAACATAACGACAAACTGATAACTTTTCTCGATACACCCGGTCATGAAGCTTTCACAGCCATGAGAGTACGTGGCGCCCAAGTAACAGATATAGCAGTTTTAGTGGTGGCTGCGGATGATGGACTCATGCCTCAAACACAGGAGGCTATAGACCATATAACTGCTGCAGGTGTACCGATGTTGGTATGTATAAATAAGATGGATAAACCCGAAGCTGATCCTGAAAAAATAAAAAGACAACTTTCTGAGAGAGATTTACTTGTAGAAGACTGGGGAGGCGATATTATCAGCGTTCCAGTTTCAGCGACTAAACAGGATGGTATACCAGATTTACTTGAAAACCTTCAGCTTTTAGCCGAAATGGCAGAATTGAAAGGCAATCCTCAAAAATTAGCTTCAGGAGTAGTGGTAGAAGCTAGGTTAGATAAAAGACGTGGTCCAGTTGCAACCGCCCTTATCCAAACCGGCACACTAAAAGTAGGAGATCATATTACAATTCGTGATTTGAGAGGCAGAGTTAAAGCAATGCTGAACGATCAAGGATTTAAAATTGATCAAGCAGGACCTTCAACTCCAGTGGAAATACTTGGAATTTCAGGCTTGCCGGAAGCAGGAGACATATTTAATGTTGCGCCTGATGAAAAAACCGCCAAGCGAATGGTATTAGATTACCAGCAAACTGCTGCACATCAATCCACCACGCTTGAAGATGCTTATACACGAATTGAATCAGGTTTGACGAAATATATGAACCTGATCATTAAAACTGACGTCCAAGGTAGCGTTGATGCAGTCTTAAATATGCTCAATAGTTTGAACGATGAACAATCTAAAATAAAAATCATCAGAGCATCAGCAGGTGGCATCACAGAAAACGATGTTATGTTGGCTTCGGCATCAGATGCAATAATAATCGGCTTTAATTCGGAATTACAACCTGGCGCATCAGCTCTTGCTTCACAAGAGGGCATAGATATTAGAACCTACAAAGTGATTTACGATTTAACTGATGATGTAGCAAAAGCTCTGCATGGACTGCTAGAACCTGTATTCAAAGATGTAATCGAAGGCGAAGCAGCAGTTAGAGAAACTTTCGAAATTGGTCGCAAGGGTACCATAGCAGGCTTTTATGTGAACAAGGGGAAAATAACCCGAGAATGCACAATTCATGTCATACGCAACGGCGAGCATATACATGAGGGAGCTATAATCAGCTTAAAACATTTCAAAAATGATGTGAAAGAAGTATCTAATGGTAACGAGGGCGGAGTGCTCATTAATGGCTTCAATGAATTTGAAGAGGGTGATATTTTAGAAGCGCATCGCTCCGAGCAAGTTAGTAAAAGCTAATAAAAAGTTAGGCCTATCAAATGACATGGCGTATCGATAGAGTAAATTCCACTCTTCGTCAAGAAATAAGTTCAATAATTTTAACCGTGCTAAAAGACCCAAGGCTAACATCACTAGTTAGCGTAATTGACGTTGATACCGCCAAGGACCTTAGATCTGCAAAAGTTTATATAAGTATTTATGGTGACACCGAGACAAAAAAATCGACAATCAAAGCGCTTAATAACGCTTCAGGATTCATATCAAAAAATATTTCAAATAAATTAAAAATTAAATCCACACCCAAATTAAAATTCCGTATAGATAATTCACTTGCTCAGGGATCGTTGCTGTCGGAAAAAATTAGTCAGATCGTGACTGCATATGAAGACGACAAAAAACAAACTTAATCTCAAATCGATCCACGGTATTCTACCAATCGATAAACCTCACGGGGTAACCTCAACGGAAGTTGTTCGCCAAATAAAAAGAGTCGTTGGCAAACAAAAAGTCGGACACACGGGAACATTAGACCCTTTTGCAACTGGCGTAATTCCTATTTGCATTGGCCAAGCAACTAGGTTAACTGAATTCTTAATAAATTCAACCAAAGAATACACTGGGGTAATTGAACTGGGTACTGAGACAAACACATACGATAGTTTTGGAGAAAAGATGTCCGTAAAACCAACTGGATCAATTAGTTTTGCCGATGTTCAATCGGCTTTATCTACTTTTAAAGGACCAATCCAGCAAATACCGCCGATTTATAGCGCTTTGAAAAGAAATGGTAAGCGAATGTATGACATGGCGAGGAAAGGCGAGGAAGTTATTCTAGAGCCTAGGCCAGTTGAAGTGTTTGAAATAATACTGGAATCATATGAAGAACCGTTCGCAAAAATTTTCGTTAAATGTGGTAAAGGGTTCTACATGAGATCGCTAGCCCATGATATCGGAAAAATATTAGGTACTGGGGCTCATATGAAAGATTTACGGCGAATAAAAACGGGGCCGTTTTCAATAAAAGATTGTATCGCACTAGATAAAGCGAAAGAACTATTAAGAGAAAGTGATTACCAAAGAATACTGAGTCCAGCTGACTCTGCATTACAACATTTAAAAAAAGTGAGCCTAGATGAAAGTTTAATAAAGTTGTTGCAAACAGGACAATCGATATCTATTAACATGGGACTTCCAGCTGGTGTAGATAATGAATTAATTAGAGTATATGCTTTAAGCGGTACATTGATAGCACTAATTAAGTACAATCAATTGTTGGAGCAGTGGACCCCTAAGAAAGTATTTAATATTACGTAAATTATATTAATGCTAGAGTAAACAGACTCATATAAAGCCTGGGTTTAGCTTGACCTGTAGCCCTACAGAATTCTAAAATTAATGTTTAGGTAGATTTTATACAATCTTTAAGAGCTTAAGAATCAATTTTACATTTCCTGGAGTAATTACGTTGTCCGACTATGCCATAGTAAAAACAGGTGGAAAACAATATAGGGTAAGCCCTGGCGACCTAATCCGAGTCGAAACATTACCTGGAGAAACTGGTGACGTAATAATTTTAGATGAAGTGTTAATGAAATCTGTTAACGGCGTTGCAACATTTGGTGATCCAATAATTAATAACAGTAAAGTCACCGCTAAAATTGTAGATAGCGGCCGAGGGAAAAAAATAACTGTATTTAAGTATAAAGCCAAGACAAGATATCGAAGGAAAAATGGTCACAGGCAACCTTACACAGATTTGAAAATAACCGAGATAGCTTGAGCTAATTTAATCCGTAAGTAAATTAGGAGTGCTTTACTATGGCGCATAAAAAAGGAGCTGGCAGTACCCGTAATGGACGAGATAGTGCTGGCAAAAGGCTAGGAATAAAATTGTATGATAATCAGTTTGCAACAGCTGGTTCAATCATTGTAAGACAACGTGGTACGAGAATCCGGCCTGGCAATAACGTTGGTATTGGAAGAGACCATACTTTGTATGCTTTAATAGATGGAAGTATAAAATTTGAGCATGACACCAAAGATAAAAAACGCGTTAGTGTATACGCCTAAGTTTTAACAATCCAAGCAAAATTCACAGATGAAATATATTTACAAGTGACTAATTTATTATGAAACAAGGAATACATCCTGAATATCACAGTGCCGCTAAAGTAGTCTGCTCATGTGGCGAAGTGTTTACCACAGGATCAACTAAGCCAGAACTTAAAGTTGAATTGTGCAATAAATGCCATCCTTTCTATACAGGTGAGCAACGTATCGTGGATACAGAAGGGCGTGTTGATCGAATGAAACGCAGATATAACCTGGGTTAAGTTTTGCAATTAAGATTGTCAATTCCTTCCCTATCTTATAGATCGGAACTCATTTAGCCAAAACATTATGGATCAAAAAATCATATATGGCGGCCAGGCAGTAATTGAGGGTGTAATGATCCGAGGACGGCACATCGTGTCCGTCGCAGTTAGAAACCCGCAAGGAACCATCTCTACTCACACGGAACCAATAAGTTCTTGGTTTAACAGTTTTATCAGGAAAGTCCCATTCATCAGAGGCGTTTTAGTAATGGCTGAAACACTAGCAATCGGCATGAAGGCTTTAACATATTCTGCTAATATCGCTGCAGGTGAGGATGAGGAGTTCGGTAAAGGGTCGATAATTTTAATGTTGACTCTCTCACTAGCATTTGCGATTGGATTCTTTTTCCTACTCCCAGTATTTGCTAGTAAAGGCTTCGAGAGTTTAGTTGACTCTAATTTATTAGCAAATATATTAGAGGGTGTAATTAGATTAGTTCTCTTTCTGTTGTATGTCTTTATAATTGGTAGGACAGAAGATATACGTAGAGTTTTTATGTATCATGGCGCTGAGCACATGGCGGTTCATGCCTACGAAAATGGTGAACGACTTACAACTGAGTCTGTATCGAAATATCCGACCGCTCATCCACGTTGCGGGACGGCATTTTTACTAGTAGTTATGTTGGTTGCAATAATAGTTTTCGCATTTATACCAAGAGATCCTTTGTGGTGGCTTATCACTTCAAGAATTGTTTTAATACCAGCAATAGCTGCAGCAAGTTACGAGGCAATCAGACTAAGTGGGTTATACTATGGAAACCCTCTACTAAAAATCATCTCTGTGCCGGGTCTGGTTCTTCAAAGCCTTACTACTCGCCAACCTGATCCCGACCAAATAGAGGTAGCTATTGTAGCAATGCAAGAAGCAATTAGCCACGACGAGATGCGAGAGTCTTCCACACAGAATTGAGGTCTATATCAGAGGCTGCGATTAATACGAGAGTATGATACAAAAGATCAGCAACTTCTTCCGGTAGACTATCTGACTTTCCAACAGCTGCTGCAATTGCTGTTTCACCTGCTTCCTCGACAACTTTTTGACCAATTCTCTCTACCCCTTGATCAAACAAGTCAACCGTATAACTATTAGCCATATTTGAGTGCTTCCTCCCTTGAATCACAGAGTATAACTCTTGCAAGACACCTGGCCCAACCTCTTCTATTTCAATCTCTGGCAATTTAACAATCGGTTCTGAGTAGAAGCAACTTTGCTCTCCTGTATGGCATGCAGGACCACTGGCTTCCACCTTAACCAATAAAGCATCGGCGTCGCAATCAGCAGCCAATGACTTCACCTTCATGGAATTCCCAGAAGTTTCTCCTTTTTTCCATAACTCATTCCGACTCCTGCTATAAAACCACAAGTCACTAGAATCAAGAGTTCTTTCAATAGATTCTTGACTCATCCAGCCCATCATTAAAATATCGCCTGTTCCGTTATCTTGTACGATCGCTGGTATTAGTCCATTTTGATTGAGTTTGATCATTTCATTATTCCTTACATGCTCAACATTAAGTGTTTATAAGTTTTTAAAGCCGTATAGGTATTCCTTTTTCATGCATATGTTGTTTTGCTTGTTTTATAGTGTATTTTCCAAAATGAAATATACTTGCCGCAAGAACAGCATCAGCATTACCTTCAATAATTGCATCGCATAAATGATCAAGATTTCCTGCTCCACCACTAGCGATCACTGGTACTGAAACCTTCTTCGAGATCTCATTTAAAAGATTAATATCATATCCATTCTGCATGCCATCTGAGTCCATTGATGTTACTAACAACTCACCAGCACCTAACTGAGTCACAAGTTGTATCCACTTAATAGCATCTATGCCTGTTCTTTTACGACCGCCATATATGAATACTTCCCATTCACTAGAATTTTTGATGCTTATGTCAGGATTAATATGAAAGCCCGATTGGTCTTGTGCAGAGAATTTCGATTCAGCTTCAATCCTTCTAGCATCAACCGCGACAACAATACATTGATTGCCAAAATGATTAGCTGATCTTTTTATCAAATCAGGGTCAGCTACAGCTGCAGTATTAAAAGAAACTTTATCTGCACCAGATTCAAGCATAACTCTTACGTCATTTACTGACCTAATTCCTCCCCCAACGGTTAATGGAATAAACACTTCTTTCGAAACCCTCTGTACGACATCAACCATTGTGTTTCGTCCATCTGAGCTAGCCGTAATATCCAAGAAAACCAATTCATCAGCGCCTTGTTCGTTGTAGAAAGATGCTAATTCAACCGGGTCACCAGCATTTCTTAAGTTAACAAAATTAACACCCTTTACAACTTTGCCTTGATCTACATCTAGACATGGAATTATTCTCTTGGTTAACATTTGTGGAATCCAGTAAAGTTTTCTGACAGAAAACTTTTGTTTAAGTCGAAAACACTAACATATAATGCGATTCACTTACGTGATATCTCCCGATGAACCCAAACCCACTCTTTAAAGCCATGGATTTAAACTGATCTTCTGTAACAAAGTTAGTTTTATTTGGCCCTCCATCTAATCCAGGATCTTTCCATTCTATAATGGCCATCCATCCTCCATTTTTGACAGCATTTTTCGTGTCCTTTAACACTTTTTCAGGTTTAGAAGTATCGCTAAGAACGAAAGATAAAAGTGCACCATCTACAGAATCTTTATTTAAAGCAAGCTTAGCCTCGGTAGAATGGATCGTAGTTATATTACTTAACTTTAACTTATCAGCTTCATTTTGAACCGCTTCCAACATCTGTTTATGTATATCTAAAGCTAATACTTGTCCATCGAATAGAAATTTTGCCAAAGGGATAGAAAAATATCCAGGACCACTTCCAACATCTGCTACATCCTGGTACACCATTAAAGGTAAAAATGACATTACTCTGTGAGTATCTAAGGTTTTAGCTCTATCTGGAGACAATAAGTATTCTTTTTGTTTTGAATTATATTTTCGTGGCAAATTTATACCTACTAATTATTTTATTTGCATTGCTCTTATAGCATAAGACAATTCGATGTCTCCAGTATACAGGGCGCGACCAACAACTGCTCCTTCAATATTATATTCAGACAACCGAATTAATTGATCTACTGTCGAAATGCCTCCTGCAACGATAATTTCGAGATCATATAAAGAAACCAAGGTCTCTATAGCATCATAATTAGGCTCAGTTAATGTTCCGTCGCGAGTTGTATCAGTATACATAATCCTTTTAACGCCGAAGTCCTGAAGTTCAGCAATCAAATCCAGGCTGCTTTGGCCAGATGATTTTGTCCATCCATCTACAACAACCTCCTCATTCCTAACGTCGACGCTTATCAAAAATCTTTCATTATCAACGATTTGGCATAAGTCTCGAATTAAAGTTTTGTTAGTTGCTCCAGTTCCAATCATCACCCTATCCACACCATGCTCAATAGATTCCTGTATAGCTGTTATATCCCGTATGCCTCCGCCCAACTGTATAGGAACAGAAACGCTTGAAACGATATTTTGGACAGTTTCCGTTTCAACTCTCTTTCCCAATCTGGCACCTTCAAGATCCACTACATGAATCCTATTAGCCCCTTTTGAAACCCAATCCTGAGCAACTTGAACGGGATCGTCTGAATAAGTAGTTTTCTTTTCATAATCACCCTTTAACAACCTCACGCAGCTGCCATTTATGATATCGATAGCCGGTATAATATCCATTAAATATTAGCCTCTGCAAACTGTAAAAAGTTCCTATAAACATCCAATCCTATTGAACCACTTTTCTCTGGATGAAATTGCACAGCTATAAGGTTGTCTGACGCAATAGCACTGACAAATTCATCTCCATAATTTGTTGTAGATAAAATAATTGTTTTTTCCAATGGATCCGCATAGTAACTATGTACAAAATAAAAATACGGATTATCTGGTAAGTCTTTAAATATGGGGTGTTTTCTAATAATTTTAACTTTATTCCAACCCATATGTGGAATTTTCATTTGTCCCGAAAACCTCTTAACGTTACCCTCAAATATCCCTAGACAAGGCTCATTGCCTTCTTCGGAACTTTCCATTAAAAGCTGAAGACCCATACATATACCAAGAAACGGTCGATCGTTATTTACAAACTCTTTAATCGGCTGAATCAAAGATGCCTTTGCTAAACCCTGCATCGCTGAATCGTTGGAACCTTGGCCAGGGAAAACTAATGCATCAGCATTAGTCAACTCTTTCGCATTTGATGAGACGATAACTTCAGCACCTATATGTGTAAATGCTTTTTCAACACTTCTAAGATTACTTGCAGCATAATCTATTATGCCTATTCTTATGTTTTTGCGAGGCAATTGCTTACTAGCCTCCAGTAGTTAGTTCGAAAGGCAATTCTTTGTCCTCATATCTGGCAATCATAAACAATAAATCAGAAAGCCTATTCATATAAATTAATATCTGAGGATTTTTTAAGCGGTCCTGTTTTTTTAACTCTACAACCCTACGCTCTGCCCTCCTGCATATCGAACGTGATATATCAATCGTTGCAGATGCTGATGAGGCTCCTGGCACGATGAATGCTGGAGGTAGATCAACTTCGGCCTTGAATTCATCAATTGTCTTTTCCAGATTCTCCACCCAATCCAAGCCAATCAATCCTAAATTTTTTTCTAAATGTTCATAATTTTCCGGGAGTGTTGCTAATTCGGAAGCAATTTGAAAAAGTTGTTTCTGCAAAGTAATTAATACTTGCTTAACTTTATCGGATCTCGATAAAGATCTTGCAAGCCCCATCACAGAAACTAGTTCATCAACTGTTCCGTAAGCTTCTGTTAATAGATCAGATTTTGATATTCGCCCACCATAAAGCAGACCTGTATCACCTTCATCTCCGGATCTTGTATAAACGCGTGGCATGTCACCTTAACTACAAAAGACGTTAAAATCAATCGATAAAATCGATCGTTCTACTTGGTAATTATAACAATTCTTTTAACTTATTATGGTAAATTAAGGTTCATTATCAAAGTTAGCCAAATAAGTCAGGTTAAAATTGTCGTAAGATAAAATTGAGTATGAAAGTATTTATTCTTACAAAATAAAAGTTATTAATTTTAGAATCTAAAAAACATAAATAAGGCAGATAAATCAAAATATGACCAATGAATATAAATTTCCGGGATCTGAATCTAATGAGATAAAGCAATCTCCATGGGCGTGGATTTGGGGCGGAGCTCCTTGGATAGTGCTAGCAATATGGTTCTGGTTTGGCTCTGGGAGTACAGGGATGACCATCTTTGCTGTGGTACTTGGAGTAGCTGTTACAGCGCCTAGATACATATCATGGAGAAAAACCTTATATGTAATTAATGATAGTTCAGTTACATATCAAAGGGGCTCTATAGGACCGACACAAACTGCAGAGTTGCCTGCGTCACAATTTCAAAGAATTACAGATACCCCCGGAATGTTTGGGAAATTCTTGGGTTACACAACAGTAGCAATCCGATTAAAGGGCGAGTCTAATTACATCCGGTTTTCTCATGTTCCCAGTTCTTCAAATATGACCCAGAAACTCATACAAATGAGAGACAGATATTCTGACTACGATGAAGCGAAAGAATTAGAAGAGCTAGCAATAATTGCTGCTCGCCAGCGAGGTGAATACAAAGACGATACGAAGTCCAACCCTATTACTGGCACATATGAAAATCCTGACACAATAGAGCCTGTATATACTGACATCTCCGACTCAATTCTGTGTACTAAGTGTGATATTGAAATCCAATCAGATGCTAAATTCTGTCCGTATTGTGGTTCCCAAGTAACTGATGATTATTCAGAATCAGACGAAAATGATAATAAATAACTGGAGCCCCCTGAATTGAATCAAGAATATACTCTTATAAAAGCTGCAAGGCTTGTCGATGTACAAACCTCTGAAGTTATAAACGACGCAGCTGTTTTATTGAAAAAAACAAAGATAGTATCAGCTGGCACAGTCGCTTCATTAGATCTCCCAGCTGAGTCGAATATCAAAACCATTGAATATCCTAACAAGACCATAATGCCTGGTCTGATTGACTGTCATGTGCATTTAATAAGCTTAGGTGATGGCAGGGCTGGAGATGATTTAAATTTACTGCCCGATGAGGTTTTAACACTACAGGCTGCTAAAAATGCAAAAATGCATTTGCAATCAGGGGTTACAGCCGTTCGCGACTGTGGTGCAAAAAACCAAACAACTTTTATGTTAAGAAAAGCTGCAGAAATGGGAATTGCAGATACACCTAGATTGATACTGACCGGAAGGCCAATAGCAATAATTGGAGGCCATTTAAGCTATTTTGGATCCCCTGCTACTGGCGAAACTGAATGCCGTGCAGCTGTTCGCCAGCTAATGAAAGAAGGTGCTGATTTTATAAAAGTTACGGCTACAGGAGGAAGTACAAGGACGTCATTCAGATATCATGCATCTTTCACCAAAGAAGAACTCACAGCTATAACTGACGAGGTTCATAAATTTGACAAGCATGTTGTGGCTCATTGCGCTTCATTGGAAGGCATTGAAAACGCTATAGATGCAAAAGTTGATACGATAGTTCATTGTATGCATTATGAAAGAGATGGCACATTTAACTACAATAAAGAGTTAACCAAGAGAATAGTGGACCAGGGAATTTATGTTAACCCGACATTACATGCGATAAGACATCAGGTATGGCATTTGGAAAATCTGAAGGAAACAACGGGTTTAAGTGAACAAGAAAACCTAGGTTACGAAAGACTTAAACAAGACTATGAAATCCATGCAGAGCTTGTGTCCAGAATGAAAGATGAAGGAGTTACTTTAGTAGCCGGATCAGATTCAGCATGGCTGAATTACAAAATGGGAGAATTCACTCATGAGCTGGAGGCCATGAAGTCAATTGGCATGTCTGACATGGACGTAATTCGTTCAGCAACACTACATTCAGCTGAGTCTTGTGCAATTGATGATCAAACAGGATCAATAGAAAAAAATAAATCTGCTGATCTAATAGTAGTGGACGGCAATCCTGCTAACAATATATTGGATTTATGGAATGTAGAAGAGGTTTTTAAAGATGGAGCTATCGTTAGTAAAGTCCAATAAACTTCATATGACAGCATTATTGCTATCTACTGTTTTATCAATATTTCTCAGCATATCATGCTCAGAAACAACCAGAAGTAATGAGCTCAAAGTGATATCTGAAACTAATGAGGCTAGTGATTATTCAATAGATTCAACATCTCAAACTACTGCTCAATTTATAGTTGGATCTGATTTAGGCGCGCATAGAGAAAGATTCTCGGTTCTCACCCTTAATGATGGCCGAATTATGGCAGTTGGCGGCAAAGCCATCGGTCTAAGAAACGTTGAAATGGGAAACTTTGAAGACTCCACAGAACTTCTTGATGTAACAACAATGACCTGGAAGTTGACTGGAAAAATGAACGAAAAAAGAAGGTCTCCCGGAATAGCACAACTGGCTGATCGAACGGTAATTGCAGCTGGCGGCACCGGAGCGGCAAAAGTACCTTTAAATTCCGTTGAAACATGGGACCCTGAGACCGAAGAATGGCAACTTATCACCCCTATGAATACCGCTCGTGATTCTATGGGTTTTGTTTTGTTAGCCGATGGTAGATTCATGGTGGCAGGTGGTAAAAGCATAGATAAGAAAGGTGTTTTAATATCTTCTGTCAAAGAAAGCGAAATATACGATCCTGAAACTAAAAAATGGATAGAAATAGCTCCGATGCATGAAGAAAGGGTGAATCATACGGCCACTCTACTAAACGACGGTAATGTATTAGTTGTTGGTGGAGGAAAAGAAGATGGCCCTTATTCTAAAACCGTTGAATTGTATGATACAACGCGAGATGTTTGGATCGCTTTAGAGCCGCTTTCGGTTGGTAGAGCACTACACACTGCAACTAAATTACTTGATGGACGGGTTTTAATAGTGGGAGGTCGTGGCAAAAAAACTTCTAGTGAAATATACGACCCGCGAAATAAAAAATGGTCATCCGCAGGAGATACTGAATATCCGAGAGCAGAACATAGTTCAATCAGGCTTCCAGATGGTAGTGTTTTAATCACAGGCGGTATTGGTCAGCTAACACAAGTTGAACTATATAATCCAAGGACAAATAGCTGGTCAACGATAGGTCAGTTGTCTACAGGCCGATACAGACATAGTGCTAGTGTTTTAAGTGATGGGACTGCTGTAGTAATGGGTGGCATTGGCGAAGATGGGATTTTAGCTTCAACAGAAACACTTAATTTTACCGGGACAACTATTGAATTACCTGACATTACATATAAAGCAGATTTATACGGTTTTAATGAGTACGAAGTTTCCGAATCTGGTAATGACAATGAAACAATCAATTCAACAGATGACTCTGTGGCTGCCACTGCTACTCCTGCCATCACCGCTAGCTCATTAAATCTATCTGAACCGGTGGATCAGGTGCCCGGGGTTGGCACAACCAATGTGCAGTTAGCAGTACCCGTAAGGCTGACTCAAGGCAAAGAAATAGTCGCACCTGACAGTCTACAAAGGGGTATCGCAGTTAAATTCATGTATGTTGTAGAGGATACCAGGTGCTCAGATTGCGACGACCCTGGGCAAGCAGTGATACGAATAAACTTACGAGTACCAAGTGGACCTTTAGGTGAGTCCGATATGATATTAACCGGAGATCAATCCGCTCCTTATGTTAAGAAGTTTGGTCGCTATTCGGTGGTATTTGTCAGCTTGGAGCCAAGCCCTGGTACTACTATTGAATCTAATCCTGAACAGGCAATTGCAACACTCGCAGTCATTCAATAATTTAAATATTCAAGGCAACTGATTGTTTTGATGACGCAATGCTTAATAGAAAAGCTAGTGCAGAGGGTGTTTTGATTAATTAGCAACAGAATATACTCAGACACCAAAGTATCCAATTATTGTATCTGTTTGACCAACATTTACTAATAACTTCTCATACTGCTTATGAAATTCTGGATTATTCAAATGAGGAAATAAATCATGACCTGATGGTTCTCCATTCAATAACCAATTAAAATGATTTGAAACTGGGTACCTTTGAAAACCTTTTATTTCTTTCACGACTAACCCACCCTCTCTCACAAAAGCTGCCAAAGACTCTTCTGTGTGCAGTATTAAATGTTCACTCCAAAATGTGAAATCTTTAAACGCCGTAAGATTAAAAGTTTCTAGCAATAAATCTTTGGCATGAGGAACTTCGATAACTATCACACCATCATCTTTTAGGTGTTTCTGTAAATCGTTTAATACATCGATAGGATCACTTAAATGTTCAAAAACATGATGTAAAGTTATTAAATCAAAACTGTCACCATCTGATAACTGAGAAATAGACTTTACACAATGAATCCCTTGGCCATTAATGTTATTTCTATTCACTTCATTTAATTCTATGCCTACTGACTTCCTTGATGTTTTTTTAGTTAACTGCAAGAAACCTCCTCTTCCACAACCAAAATCTAAAACATCAGAACCTGCAATAAGCGATTTTAAAGATTCAAACCTTCTAATGTCATCCTCAAGGGGTTTCGTTTCAATCTCCTGATTAACTAACTCAACTTTGCTTGATTGAGTATAATTCACATTAGACTCATAATAGAACTGATTCGTTAGAATTTCCTCTAAAACTATGACCCCTGATTTACCACATTTAAGTACATTTAAATTCTCTCTATCTCTAACCTTTGGATGAAAAACATGCAGACTATCACTCGTAGACAACCCAAGTCTGTACAGTAAATCAATAATGTTATTTTTCATACTATCTCCATAAACTATCTTAAATACCTTTGAAGATGATGCAGATTGTTTATCTGATTTATAACAGTGAAAAATAGATAGTTTCTATACCCAGCATATTCACTGTTGAAAGTTCCTCTGCAGTAATGGCTTATTGCACCGGGGCCGTACCACAAAAAATATCATAATCAATTAACTCAGTAACTGTAGGATTATCACCACATAATGGGCAATTTGGGTCTCGACGAATTTTTACTGTCCTGAAGTCCATGTCCATAGCGTCTATCAATAAAAGTTTTCCAGACAAAGATTGTCCTATTCCTATTATTATTTTGATCGCTTCTGTTGCTTGTATAGTTCCGACCATACCTGGCAAGACACCAAGTACTCCTGCCTCTGCACAACTAGGAACTTCACCTGGAGGTGGTGGTTCAGGGAAAAGGCATCTATAGCAGCCTTTACCTGGGATAAATACAGTAGCTTGGCCGTCAAAAAGTAGAATGCTCCCATCAACTAAAGGCTTGCCAGAAAGATACGCTGAATCATTTACTAAGTATCGAGTAGCAAAGTTATCAACCCCATTAATAATGACGTCATATTGAGACATGATTTCCATAGCATTGTCAGACATTAGAGGGACCTCATGAAGTATTACATTAACTTCTTTATTTGCTGCTTGTAGCGTGTCTTTTGCGGACTGTACTTTTGGCCTGCCAACATCTGAGTCCGTATGTAAAATCTGTCTTTGAAGATTACTAACATCTACATCATCGAAATCAACAATACCTATTGTACCCACACCTGCCAGAGCTAGATAAAGTGCTATTGGAGAACCAAGCCCGCCAGCACCAACAATTAACACTTTAGCTTCAATCAAAGATCTTTGTCCTGCAGACCCCACCTGAGGCATTATTATATGTCTGCTATATCTTTTTACCTGATACGGAGTTAATGCCTGATTCTGGCCATCAACCCGGTCTTGAACTGTCATTTTGTGGTATCTCCTAACGGATTTCAATATACGATTTCTACAATAAACATTTATTGATTCACATTATTTTCTCATAAAACAATCTGTAATAACCATTTCAAGTTAAAAATTACACAATTTAGGTTTATTTAATTCACCATATAAAATGATACTACAGTAAATTAAACAAAAGATAAGATAGAACTTATAATAATTTAATCATGTTACTTACCATAGATGTAGGAAATACAAATATTACGCTCGGAGTTTTTAATGGCTCCGAATTAATTGCCAGTGGAAGAATCGCATCTGATCCATACAGAATGGCCGATGAATACGGGTTAATACTTAGCAATCTTTTACCTGCCAAAGGCGTTAATACTGATCAAATCACCGGAGTATCAATGTGCAGTGTGGTACCGCAAATGACTTCCACTTTTGTCGAGCTATGCGAGAAATACCTTAATCAGACCCCCTTAATTGTTGGAGCTGGAGTTAAAACTGGGGTCCGTGTCCTTTATGACACTCCAAAAGATGTAGGCTCAGACAGAATAGTGGATGCGGTAGCCGCGTTTAAAACATATGGCGGGCCTTGCATAGTAGTTGATTTTGGTACTGCAACTGTTTTCGATGCTATTTCTAGAAAAGGGGATTACCTGGGTGGGGCAATAGCCCCTGGACTTGATGTGTCAGCCGAATCGCTATATAGAGCGACCTCCCAACTTCGTCGAGTCGAGCTAAATAATCCGAAAGAAGCGATAGGTAAAAACACCATCCATTCTCTTCAATCAGGGCTAGTTCTAGGTTATTACGATATGGTAAAGGGTATGGTATCCAGATTCAAAGATGAATTAGGTGAGGAGAGCAAGGTTATAGCCACTGGTGGCCATGCAAACCTGTTTGATATAGAAAACGGTATGTTTGATGTCATAGATCTTAATTTAACTCTGACTGGACTTCGTATTACATATGAACTTAATCAATAGTGAACTTTTTTTTAATCTATAATAACCTGTTAGATAAAGAGTAGGCCTTTACCCAATAGATGAGGAAGGGACCAAAAAATGAAAAACCCTCTAGAGAAATGTTCTATCGGACTCGGTATAACAGGAAGTATTGCATCTTATAAAGCATTGGACCTAGCAAGTAAACTGGTTCAGCAAGGTGCATCAGTACATCCCTTAATGACTGATGGAGCTACAAAAATAGTTACTCCCATAGCATTTACTGCCATTACGCATAATTCTGTAGCGTTAGACCTATATGATCCAAGTTCAGATATCGGAATGGATCATGTGTCAGTCGCAAAAACAATAGACCTGTTAATAGTTGCTCCAGCAACGGCAAATACTATAGCAAAAATGGCTTTGGGAATTGCCGACAACCCGGTAACTACAACTTACTTAGCTACAGAATCTCCTGTACTTGTTATTCCGGCCATGGATGGAAACATGTATTCCAATAAAGCCACTCAAAATAATATAAAAACGTTAAAAGATAGCGGGGTTAGCATAATTGGCCCATATAAAGGCCATCTCGCATCTGGTTTGCAAGGCATAGGCAGAATGGCAGCCACTAACGAAATTATAGACTACGCAAAATTAATCATGGCACAAAATGGTGACATGACTAATTACAAAATTGTGGTCACAGCTGGTGGGACAAAAGAACCTTTAGACCCGATCCGTGTAATAACAAATCGTTCATCAGGCAAAATGGGTTTCGCCATAGCTGAGGCAGCTAGAGATAGAGGTGCCAAAGTCACGTTGATAACAAGCTCAAATGAAAACCAACCTATTGCAGGAGTTGAGACTGTGATAGCAGAAACAGTTGATGAAATGGCAAGTCAAACCAAAATACATGCTAAAAAGGCGAATGTACTTATTATGGCTGCTGCTGTATCAGACTGGAAACCAAAAGTTAAATCTTTGGAAAAATTAAAAAAGGGTGAAAATCACAGCTTAAAACTTGAACTGACTAAAAGTGAAGACATAATTGCTTCAATTAATTTTAAAGGGCTAATTAAGTTTGGATTTGCAGCAGAAACAGAAAATTTGATTCAAAATGCAAAAAGGAAAAGAAAAGAAAAGAAATTGGACCTTGTGATTGCCAATCACATAAAACAGGAAAATTCAGTATTTGGATCTGACACTAATAAAGTTGTATTTATTGATAAACATGGTGCAGAAGATGTGCCTGAAATGAAAAAGTACGATCTTGGTCACTTAATAATTGATCGCATTAAATCCATATCTGATAAGAAGACTTAATTTGTTAGTTTATCCAACATTGAAAGTGGAGATGCAGTCAGTAAACCTGCATCCACTGGCAATGTCACTCCACTGATCCATCGAGCCTCATCGGACGAAAGAAATAAAGCGGCCCATGCAATATCCCATGCCGTGCCTTCTGTTTGTAGCGGAGCTGCTTTTCGCCTCAAATCTCGTAACTTTTGATCAACTCTATTCTCAACCATTGGAGTATATATATGCCCGGGTGCAATACAGTTAACCCTAATCCCATCTGGTCCATGATCATGACACATCTGCTGTGTTAAAGCCATTATGCCTGCCTTTGATAAAGCGTATGGAATAGCCGGGCCAAAACCCCCGGATCTGAGTGCGACAAATGAGGACATGTTAAGAATAGAACCGCCGCCATTTTCGATCATTCGAGGTATCGCATACTTCGACATTAAAACCATACTACTTAAATTGGTATCAATTACATTTTTGTACTGAGTTTCATCCAAATCCGTAACTGAGCCTATACCACTGACTCCAACATTATTAATGAGCACGTCTAAATTTCCGTAACTCGCGATCACGCGTTCAATTACATTTTTACATTCATTTGAATTCAATATATCGGCCAAGTAGAACGATGCTATTCCATCATTGTCTAAAATCGCATCAACTGTGCGTTCACCTCTCTCTTTATTGACATCCACCACAAGAACTTTGGCTCCCTGACGGGCAAATAAAACAGCAATTGCCTGACCGATACCATAACCAGTTTTTCCAGAGCCAGCTCCGGTCACAATCACACTTTTACCTTCAAGCCTATTGTGTTTTAAATTTTCCATGCTATATTCATCAAAAATTTATATTTATTAAGAAGCTCTTTATGTCACTTTTTTCCACTTAACTATTGTATGTGAATCGTGATACCACCTACCAATAGTACGTTTTTGATATTCAATTTTGATGAGTCCCTCAAGTTCCAAATTTCTCAGTGCAGAAAGGTATCCATCAAGATAATTTCTTTTTTTACCATATGAATAAGCCAATTGATCAAACTTATTATTCATGTCATACAATTCAAGGAATGGCTCAACATGTATAAAATGTTGCGTTTTTTGGCTCATAAAATAATCTAATACTGCAGTAAAATTCGTTCCTATTTGTTCCATGGACCCAAAAGTTAATACCAGGCTATCATCTTGCAATTTAAAATTTGTATCGGGGTTAAAAAAATCAAATAGCCGAGCACTAAAATTATGGTTCGAAAGATTAAGGTCTGACTTTTGTTTTTCAATTGAATGCGCTATTTTGATAGTTGGGTCAACCCAATCGGTTATATAAAAGTTTTTCTCCTGAACTTCGTGTGCAAAATACAGAATATTATGACAGGGACCGGCGCCAAATTCATATATATTCTTGTGTTCGGTTAAAAAATAGTGGGCCAAAATTTTTCGAATTATAGTCAAGAACTTAGCTTCAAAAAAATCGTCTTCCGGAAGTATGAATTCACCCATATACCTCATCACTGTTTTACCCTGTCGATAATAATGCGGAAGTAAAGTTGTATGGTTAATACCATCAGCAATAGATTCATCGAGATTCTGCTGCCAGCCCTCCACCCAAGCGTTTTTCCGCTTAGGGCCTGACGGTGCAGATTTTTTCCCTAAAAAATTACGATTTGCTTCTAAATGCAATTTTCTCTCGCTACAAGTAAGTATCCGATAACGCAAATCTAAATTATGTACATGTTGTTTAATAAAGTCAGGCAACTTTAAATCGAAACATGTTTCGATTTGGGCTACCGTCACTTTCTGATCATTAGGATCCAATTAAATAAGTCCCCAGTTAGTATATATATCAAATTAACTTTATCAGAATTTTCTTGATTATATACTTCAACTAATGACATGAAGATGATCGGTTTATGTTCAATTGTCGTGCAAGATAAGAGTGAAATATAAAAAACCAACTTTTAATAGGTAAAACTGCGTTGATAGGTTATATGATCGAAGCCTAGAATTAACTCCTAGGACTACCTTAAAAAAATAAATGACATCATCACTTAACGACAACACTATATCTAAAGCTTATATCCCTGCAGATTACGAAACGGATGTTTATAAAATGTGGATGGATAATGATTTTTTCAAACCTAGGAGTTTAAAAGGAAAAGAACCTTTTGTAATAATTATGCCCCCACCAAATGTTACAGGGGCGCTTCACATGGGCCATGCACTCACTGCAGCTTTAGAAGACCTGATGATTAGATGGAATCGAATGTTGGGACACCCTAGTTTGCTTTTGCCAGGTGCGGATCATGCTGGAATTGCCACGCAAGTGGTTGTCGAAAGAGAACTAAAAAAACAAGGTGAATCCAGGCAGTCTTTAGGTAGAGAGAAGTTTACTGATGAGGTTTGGAAATGGGTAAAAACTTACGGCAATCGTATTGATGAACAACATAAACGACTTGGAATCTCAGCGGACTGGGATCGACGCAAATTCACATTGGAAGAAGGGCCAAGCAAGGCAGTATTTAAAACATTTACTAACTTATACGAACAAGGACTTATCTATAAGGGCGAGAGGATCATTAATTGGTGTGCCAGCTGTCAAACTGCGCTTTCAGATCTAGAAGTTAAATATTCTGAAGAGCAAGGGTCACTGTATCACATTCGGTATTTCCTAGAGGATAAATCCGGAGAACTGATCATTGCAACTACAAGGCCCGAGACTTTGTTAGGAGACACCGCTGTTGCTGTAAACCCTGAAGATATTAG
>CENY01107887.1_pt1 | contig 46992 bp, 45 predicted proteins | sample 356181 | NCBI WGS metagenome assembly CENY01 (sample SAMEA2619840, study PRJEB7988) | marine metagenome | isolation source: saline water (ENVO:00002010), including
TTTTGATAGTTTGCTGAATTGATTTTTTAAGTTTTGTTCTTTTTTAGTGAGTGATGCTCTAAGTTTTTTCAGGTTTTCTTTTTCTTTGATAATTTTTGCGTATAGGAGTTTTGTTTGATTTGATTGAGCGATTTTCAAAAAATTCTCTGGTTTTTCGCTGATTTGACTGACATTTGTATCGTCAATATTACATTTGCTGTGGTTCAGGAAAAATCCCTTTGCATAAGTAGCATCTTTCTTGTTTATAAATTGAAAAACTATTTTCCCTGGTTGAGGTCCTCCTCGATTGAAAAAAAGCTTTTGATCTTTTTCAATATATTTGCCTTTCCATTTGAGTTTTCTATTCCTAGATTCTTCAATAGGATGTTGAAAAAAAAGGGACCAACTAATTTGATCTTTCGCTATATATTGGAATGTGCCGCTATAAGACATTTCTCCAAAATCGCAATCGACTAGAAATTTCCACTTGCTTCCGTCAAGCACACTTGCTGGGATAGTTTTAATAGTTTCTACTAATTTTCTTGAAGATGTGTTTTCACTTTTAGCGGTAGAGGTAGTAGTGAAAATGAAACAGGTATGAATAAGAAGGAATAAAACAAGAGATCTGCAACTTGTTAACGGAAGAAAAATCATTAAGACTCCCCTAGAAGTTAAGAACTAAGTGAGAATTATTAAATGGATATACCGAGTATATATAAGTTTCTTACATTTAGCCATAATTAATAGATATTTTATAAATTGACATCTAATTTTTTTCGTATCCAACTACTTAGAAAATCAACACAGTTAACTAGGAAGAAAATAGCAAGAGTAAGGGTGGCAACTCTAGATTCTAGAAAAAGAGAGATAGCGATATGGACTTGTTGTCCCAATCCGCCTGCTCCTACTAAACCGAGTATCGCAGCGGTCCTTATATTAACTTCCCAGCGATATAAACAATATGCAATTAATTGAGGAAATGCTTGAGGTAATGCGGCATATAAAAAAGCTAAACTTTTCTTTGAACCTGAAGCCCTAATAGATTCTATAGGTTGTAATTTTACGTTTTCTATAGTTTCAGAAAATAACTTCCCTAAAACTCCAGCATTATGGACTCCTATCGCTAGCACTCCTGCAAATGGACCTAGTCCAGTTGCAAAAACAAAAATAACCGCCCAAATAATTTCAGGAATTGTTCTAAAAAAATTCAAGATTGCTTTTGTCATGAATAGAGCAGACGCCTGCAATAAATTGTCTTTGTGGTAGGACGTTTCCCATTCTCCTCCAGTATTTAAAACTTTTTTTGAAGTAGAAGTATAAAGAGTGAAAATTGCAATAAATATGGATATAACTGTTCCAGCAATCGATATTGCGAGAGTTTCAAGAGCGGCAAAAACGGTCAAGGACAAAAAAGATCTTTGTAAATCAATTGGCCAAAACTTTGAAATGTAAGTTTTTATCTGGTCTAGATTTTTTGCATAAAAAAGGTCTAAAAAAGATCCATCCCCAATTGAAAAACTCCAGAAAACAAAAACAGATATTAGAATAAGCGAAAAATTCTTTTGTATGGGAGATGGTCTGGGTGGGATGATTTTAGGATTCATGAAATTTTTCTCCGAATATAACCACTTATCAGATCTGTTAATGAAACTAGAAGAAAAAGTTCGATAATCAATGTTGCAGATTTGCTATAGTCAAACATCCTCATAGAAATCTCGATTTCTTGGCCTATACCACCCGCACCTACAAATCCTAGAATAGCAGCTGCACGCATAGCACATTCCCATCGATACAAAATATAAGAAATTAAATTTTTTGTTGCAGATGGAAGGATTGAAAATAAAATAATTTTTGGTCTAGATGCTCCGAATGATCTTAGAGCCTGAATTCCGTTTGATTCTGTGTTTTCTAGAATTTCTGAAAAAACTTTTCCTATAATTCCCGCATAAGCTATACCTATTGCCATAATTCCTGCTTCCGGTCCTAGACCGAGTATCCGAACGAATAATAAAGCCCATATAAGTTCAGGAATCGATCGCATAAGATTTAATATTGCTCTTGATACAATGTAGGGGAAGTAATGAATGGTTTTAATCCAATACTTTAGTTTTGGATCGCCCTCAGTTAGTGGTCCAGGGAGAAAGAAATTACTCGATGCAAAAAAAGCCATAGGAAATCCTATAATTACAGCGATTATTACTCCTGCTGTGGCAAGTTGAATTGTTAGCAGGATAGGCTTGATTGTTGAAAGAACAAAATTAAAAGAGATCTCGGGTGATAAGAAGCCTTTAAGGAATTTCCCCATAGAACTAAGAGAATTTATAGAAAAAAGCAGAAAAGGATTTGAATTCGTAAAAACAAAACTTGCGAAGATGATAATAGTAACAATGGTTACCCAAAAAATTTTTTTTACAGAGAATTTGGGTCTTTGCGGCAAAGAATTTATTTTCAAGAAATGCTTTCTATATATTTTTAAGTTTATTTAAAGATTCGTATTGAAATTCTTTATCTCCTTCGTAAAGTTTCTGTAGAATTTCTTTAGTGATTTCTTTGGAATTTAGATCGAATTCTATTTTTCCGTTTCTAATGCCTATTATTCTTGGAAAAAATTTTAAAGCCAGAGCTATATCGTGAATATTTACAACCAAAGTAGTTTTGTTTTCTTCGCTCAATTTTTTCAATAGAATAAGGATAGAATCTGCGCGTGAAGGGTCTACGCTTGCTACTGGTTCGTCTGCCAAAATATGACTCGGATTCTGTATAAGTGTTCTTGCAATAGCAACTCTTTGTTGTTCTCCCCCACTTAGTTTAGATGTTTTTTCCCATAGACACTCTAAAATACCTACTTTTTCTGCAACCCTTGCAACTGATGTAATATCGATTGGATAAATGAGGGAAAGAAAGGATTTTAAAAAAGACCAGGATGGAAGTTTACCTGAAAGAATATTGTGTATGACCCGTATTGAAGGAACAATATCAAATTGTTGATATATACTTCCAGTTTTTGTTCTTAGTTTACGTAGAGAAGAGGCATTTAAATTTAATGGGTTTTGACCCTCTAAGAGTATTTCTCCTTCGCTTGGTCGAAGAGTTAAATTTAGTAGTCGCATTAATGTTGTTTTCCCAGCGCCGCTTGGTCCTATAATGGCAAGAAATTCGCCAGATTGAATTTTGAAACTTACGCCCGAAAGGGCGTTACTCCAACCTCCATTTGAGCGTTTAAATTTCTTGGAAACATTTTTTAATTCAAAAGCCGGATTCATGAGATATCCTTAAGAATAAACATAATTATTTTAGAAGACCGGCTTCTTTTGCTGCAGTGCGAATAGCATCAAAGTCACTTACAAATGCTATAATATATTTTTCTGCTCTTTGTAGTTTAAGAATTTCATTATGTTCTGGATTATTACGGTTAAGTTTTAGAAAGGCAGAAGTGATTTTACTTAAGATATCTCTTCCCAATCCTTTTCTAACTGTCCAGTTATAATCAACATATGGGGGAGTAGTATAAAAAACTTTTACTTTTTTCAGATCAACTTTTCGTGATTTCACAAGTTTTTCCCATACAGCCTCGTTCAAAGCACCAGCGTCAACTTTGCCTGCTTCAACCCATTTAGCGGTAGCATCATGTGCTCCACTAAAACTAAATTTATAAAAATCAATTTCTGGTTTTAGACCTACTTTTTTTAAAAAGAATCTTGGCATAAGGTGACCTGAAGTACTACTTACGCTTCCAAAAGCAAATGTTTTTTGTTTTAAATCTCTCAATCCTTGAATTTTTGAATTGATATTTTTAATAAATTTGCTTCTAAATTCGAGGTCACGTTTTCGCATAACTAACGGAATAGCTTTTCCTTGTGTTCTTATCCTCGCTTGAACATGTGTGAATCCACCATACCAAACTAGATCTACTTTTCCTGCCGATAGTGCTTCGACGGTTGCAGCATAGTTTGTTAAAGGGGTGAACTTCACGTCCAATCCTATTTCTTTCGATAAATATTTTGTTAGAGGTTTAAATTTTCTTATTAGTTCAGTTGGCGATTCATCCGGAATAGTTGAAATACGGAGAATATTTTCTCCAGCAAAGGAATTTGCAAAAGTAAAAAAAATTAACAGTAAGCATAAAAACGTAGATTTCATTCTAATTATCTTCCTTATAATTATATTAATTTCGATTGAAATTTTAAAATCTTGACAACTTTTGTAAAAAAGTAAATCAAAACTATTTTGTAATGAAGAGAACGAACTCAGACAATCCAGTTGAGGTGGGTTAACGTCAGGTGAAGCCAAAAGAAAATTTACAATAAGAAATGAACATAAATATAAAGTCTTTTAAAATATTTAAATTTAAAAAAATAAAATATCACCTTTTTGACTCTTATGAAAAGTGTATTTTTAATTTTGGGAATTGTTTTTGGAAATTAGTTCATCTAAAAATTAAACTGCGGAACAGAGGAAATTCTTGAATTCATACATACACATAGGGGAGGATCCCATGATAAAACTCGGCAATGAAATTCTTACTTGAGAAAAACAAGGAAGGATTCCCCCGCCCCGCAGTTAAACTGTAACTTTCAATAAAATTATTGGACGGGTTAACTTTAATAAATCGGGCGAATTGTAAGGGGTGTAAAAAGAAGTTAATACATCCACTCATATTACAATAAATATAGGTTATGTCAAGAAATTTGTAATCAAAAAATCTTTCTTTTTTAGTTACTTGTTGCCATTTGATTTTGTACTTACAGGTTCAGAGGCTTTTCTGTTACCTGAAATAAAGTCCTGTATCATTTGTAAAGATTTAGTGTCTGTCATTTGTACTGGTGGATGTTTCATAAAAAATGCACTTACAGCAAAAAGTGGACCGGATTCTTTTCTGTCCCGAGCGATTTTGGCTAAACGGATTGCGTCTATTACTACTCCACCAGAATTTGGAGAATCTTCAACTGAAAGCCTTGCTTCTAATTCAAGTGGGATTCCACCAAAACCTTCTCCTTCAATCCTTAAAAAACAAATTTTGTTGTCTTTTTGCCAAGGGACGTAGTCGCTCGGCCCAATATGAATATTTTCTTCTTCTAGAGGAATATTTAACTCACCTTGAACGGATGATGTTTTGGAAATCTTTTTTGATTTTAGACGAGAACGCTCTAGCATGTTCAAAAAGTCAGTATTACCCCCAGTATTTAATTGGTAGGTCCGTTTTACTTTTATGCCTCTATCAGAACAAAGTTTGGCAATTGTTCTATGAAGAATAGTTGCGCCTAATTGAGCTTTTACGTCATCCCCGATTACAGGAATACCTGCTCTAGCAAATCTTTTAGCAAATTCTGGATCTGATACGATGAAAACTGGCATGCAATTAATGAAAGAAACGCCTGATTCAAGTGCAGCTTCTGCGTAGAATTTTGCAGCTTTTTCTGAACCAACAGGCATAAAATTTAACAGAATTTCTACACCGTTTTCTTTCAGATCTTTTACAACGTCAGCGGGTTCTAACTCAGCCGGTACAAATGTTTTGTCTGGATGATAGTCGGACATATGGGAAGCTACACCATCTAGTATAGGACCCATTTTAACCTCAACGTCATAGTCTGGAAGATCTTCCCATATTGTTTTTGTACAGTTGGGATGGGCAAAAACAGCTTCATGCAAGGGCCTTCCAACTTTTCTAACATCTATATCATATGCTGAAACTATCTCTATATTCTCTGGCCCATACTCGTTAATATTTCTATTCATAAGGCCAATTTCTTCTTGAGGATTATTCTTATAAAACTCAATCCCCTGAATGAGAGAACTGGCACAATTTCCAACTCCAGCTATTGCAACACGAATAGTTTCAGTCAAATTTCGAAACCCCCAGTTTTTTCTTAAATGATGAGATTAACAAAGCTTGTATTCCATGATTTTTAATTAGCAAGGTTTAACCCTACCTCTTATAGAAATGGGTTATCGCCAATGGGATGAAACAGAAAACATGGCAAAGGTGAAATTAAATTAACGATAACGGGTTGTCAACCTTATTCTTGAAATTTAGCTTAACAGGTCGAAAAAAAAACTATTTAATAAATTTTATGATTTTATTGTCATAAATTATGATAAATTTAAATAAATTTATGTGTTGTTAATTTTTTCGCGGAGAATAAACTATGAAGATAGCTCTATATTCTGATATACACGCACAATTAGCACCTTTAGACATTGTTTTGGAGGAGATAGATAAACTGAATGTGCATTGGGAAATAGTGATTGGGGATCATGTGATGGGTGGACCTGAACCTTCTGAAGTTGTTGAACGTCTTCGTTCTAGGAAAAATTGTTTGCCCATTTTAGGAAATTTTGATCGTTGGGTGATAGACAAAGTAGACGAACAAGATAATCCTTTTCCCCAAAGAAATGAAGGCTCTAGGATGACTAGAGAGCGTCTTTCCGAAGATCAGATTAATTGGCTCAGAGGATTGCCACAAGAGTTGAAAATTTCTCCTGAACCTGGGCATGAAATGCATGTTTTTCATGGTTCTCCAGGGAATGATGAGGGAGCTTTGCCTTTAAGACTGTCAGATGAAGAGATTTTAAAACGTCTCGCAGGTTCCACTTCAGAACTTTTGGCTTTTGGGCAAGTTCATGGTCCTTATGTAAGAGAGGTAGGACAACATACACTTGTATGTGCCGCTTCTGCTGCAGTAAATTGGGATGGAGACAATAGACCTGCATATGTTATCCTTGAATATACCGGAAAGGGAAATTGGGAAGTTGAGATTAATAGAGTGGAATATGATTTTGAGTCACAGGCGAAGTTAAATGAAGAAAGCTGGGTTCCTGATGGGGTGAATCAAGCTAAAACAATTAGAACCGGAGAGTTTTGGAATCCGGCTCATATGCCTCATTAGTTGTCATGCCTGTTTATATTTCTGGAAAAAGACCTGAAAAATGGGAGAAGCAGGTCAAAGATTTTGTACAAAAAAGGTATGGGGACTTGAGTTCATCAAACGGTTTTCCTCCAGGTGGCACTATTAGGTCTATCCGAGATGGATATCCAGAAAAATTATTAAGTAAATTATCTAAGGACATAACAGATTCATATTGTGGATGTGGTTTTCCATTTGAATCTATTGAATTTTCTAATTTTCAGACGGTAGTTGATTTAGGTTGTGGAGTGGGTCTTGATAGCCTTCTTGTATCTGATTTTTTAGAAAATAAGGGAAGAGTGATTTCTCTTGATTTTGCTTTTCCTATGGTCAATAAACTTCAGAAAAGTATCGACAAAAACGGCAAAAAAAATATTTTTCCTGTTTTAGGTGATATGGAGAAAATACCCTTAAAGGATGAATTTGCTGATTTCTTGTTTGCGAATGCGTCATTTAATTTAATTGTAAAAAAAAAGATCGCTTTCAGTGAAGCATATAGAATTTTAAAACCAAAAGGTAAATTAATTTTAAGAGAATTGGCCCTTAAAAATTCTTTGCCAGACGAAATAGAGCAGGATCCGAGTGCTTGGAATTCATCACTAGGTGGAGTTATAAGTAAATCTGACTGGCTTGAACTTCTTACTAATGTTGGTTTTACAGATATTCAAATTTCTGATGAAAAAGATTTTTCTCCTGTAATTTCCTTGAAAATACAAGCCTACAAATAACAAACGTCTTCCAAATTTATATAAGTTTGAGTTTCTTGATTGTGTTTCATCAGTATGTTATAAGTTTAAGACATACACATTTTATTATATATTTTTGCTTCCTTACTTTTCGTAAGATGACATGGAGGAGGGGTTATGAGTTTTAGACGATTCGCAGTTTTAACTGTTGTAGCTTTTGCTTTAGTTGCATTTTCTTTTAGTAATGTTTCCGCAAAGCTAAAAGTAGTAGTTCGTACAGTTCCTGCCGTTGCTGCTCAAACATATCTAAAATCAATACCTGCAAAATTCAAGAAAGCTACAGGTATTGATGTTAAGATTGAATTTGTAGCATCTAGAGCCCTTGGTAGAAAATTGGTTACTGCAGCAGAGACAAAGTCAGGTGCTGACATGATTATGGCTCTTTACAATAGGCCTGTTACTGTCAAAGAATCTCTAGAGCCGTTAGATGATGTTCTAAAACCACTTGAGAAAAAATATGGTGGTTTCTCTAATGTTTTCTATGATGCGGGAAAGATTGATGGTAAATGGTTGGCTGCACCGTATATTGGGGTTTCTCAAATTCTGAACTATCGTAAAGATCTATTAAAGAAGATAGGAGAAAATCCTCCTGATACTTGGGAAGACGCTCTTAGAATAGGGAAAAAACTTAAGAAAGCAAAATTAGCTCCTTGGGCTGAAGCATTGGGAAGTCATGTAATTGACCCAAGTACTACAGTACTCTGTATTCTATGGGGTTATGGTAGTAGACAGGTGTCGACAGACGGAAAAAAAATTACTATTGATTCTCCAGAGACTAGAGCTGGTTTGCGATTTATTAAAAAAGCTTATAAAGAAGCTTGGCCAAAATCAACAATTGGTTGGAAAACTTTAGAGAACAACCAAGGTTTTCTTGGCGGTAAAATTGGGATGACTATCAATGCGGCAAGTATTTGGTGGAAGTCTAGTCAATGGAATGTAAATAGGAAAAAGAAGAAAAACTGGAAACCAAAAAAGAAATGGAAATTTATTTATGAAAATATTGGATTCTCTCTAATACCTCGTGGTCCAGCTGGAAGACACTGTACTTCTATTCCTATGACTTTAGTTCTTCTAAAGCATTCGAAACATAAAAAGGATGCAAAAGAGTTTATTAAATTTATGTTAAGACCTGAAATTCAAACAGAGTATGCTGTAAAGTCCTGGATGTTTATACCTGTTTATAATGGATTGGCTGCAAAATTACCTGACAATGAATTTACTCGTGTGATGGCAAAGCAAGCAAAATTTGCCCATTTGCCTGGTTGGCCTGGACCACCTAGTAAGGCTGGTGCACAGACTCATGCACGTTTTGTTCTTTTGTCGATGGCGCAGCGTTATGTTAAGGGTCAGAATATTGACGATTCGATTAAACAAGCAGTTAAAGAACTTAGGAAATTATATAAAGTTCAATAATTATACGCCTGCTTTAAATAAGGTATAGGAGTAGTTCTAATGGCAGGCAGTTTAGATGACAAGAATTTGAATTTAGGTGGTAAAGTGGGGGAGGATTTTCCCCCACTTGGTCCCTTAGGAAGGTGGATGGAGAAACCAGAAGTTCTTGGTTATATACTTTTGGCTCCTGCAATTATCTTTCTTCTTGTTTTTCTTGGATATCCATTCATAAAAGCAATTTGGTTGACTATGCTCGACAAAGAGGTCGGTGTCGAGGGTAATTTTGTTGGTTTTCAAAATTATATTATGCTTTGGCAAGATTCAGTTTATAGATGGACAGTTGTAAATGCTTTGATTTTTACTACCATTTCAGTTCTCGCTAAGTTGATTTTAGGAATCCTTGGTGCACTGGTTATGAATCAAGCTTTTTTTATGAAGAATTTTTTTAGAGGTTTTGTTCTCCTTCCTTGGATTATTCCATCAGTATTAAGTGCTCTTATTTGGTTGTGGATGTTTGATGATCAATATGGGGTAATAGGGAGAACTTTAATATCTTTTGGTCTTATTGATGAAATGATCTTATGGCTTACTGATTGGGGTATGGCGCTCACGTCTATTATTATAGTCAATGTATGGAGAGGGACTCCATTCTTTATAGTTTCACTATTAGCTGCTTTGCAGACAGTTCCACAAGAACAATATGAGGCTGCTGAGATTGACGGTGCTGGTTTATTTTCACAATTTTTACATGTTACTCTTCCAAATATTAAACATGTGCTAATTATTGTTACGCTGTTCGGTACGATTTGGACTATAAGTGATTTTAATATTATTTATGTAATCACGCATGGAGGTCCAGCAGATAGTACTCACGTTTTCTCTACACTTGCTCATCAGAGAGCATTTGATGCAGGACAAATGAGTGAAGGAATTGCAATTTCTTTTACGATGTTTCCGATTCTATTTGTAATCTTGTTTATTCGTTTTTATCGAATGAGGAAGGAAGATTAAGTGTCTGATGTAAGTATGAAAAATGAGACCCAAAACAGTTCTAAAATTGAATTTACAATGCGACAACGTAGATTTCTTCATAGAATTTTCTTTCTTTATATTCCTTTGTTTTTCTTTATGGCTTTTGCTCTTTTCCCTTATCTTTGGTTGACGATTTCGTCGTTTACTAGTGAAGAGAAACTTTATGATACCGACCAAAGCCCTTGGAGTTTTCATTCGTTTTCTTTAGAACACTACGTAGATTTGCTTGAAGATACTGAATTCTTAAGCTGGGTTTGGAATAGCCTTTTCGTAGGACTTGCATCCACAATTTTTTCTGTTTTTATAGGTGCATTAGCTGGATACGCGCTTGCTAGACTCCGTTTTAAAGGTTCTTCCTATCTTGGCATGGGCATCATAGTAACATATTTAGTTCCAGTATCTGTTCTATTTTTGCCTCTAGCGTATGTTTTTTATAATTGGGGATTAGTGGATACTAGATTAGCTCTCATTTTAGCGTATCCAACACATTTAATTCCATTTTGTACTTGGTTCATGTTGGGATATTTTAAAAATATACCTGCAGACTTAGAGGAGAGTGCAATGATAGATGGTTGCACCAGGATTCAGGCATTCTATAAAATTGCACTTCCACTTTCATTGCCAGGAGTTCTTGCTGCATCGATTTTTGCTTTTACATTCTCTTGGAATGAATTTTTATATGCTTTGACTTTTATAAGCACGGATGAATTGAAAACGATTCCTCAAGGTGTACACGGTCAGCTTGTGTTAGGCGATGCGTATTACTGGGGAAAGTTAATGGCCGCAACTTTTTTAGGTTCTCTCCCTATAGCTATTATTTACTCATTTTTAAGTGAATTTTTCGTTAAAGGACTTACGGAAGGCGCTTTAAAACAATAAGACTGATGTTTTTTTAAGACATCAGTCTTAAAATAGGAGGTTTGTTTTGGGTGAGCTAAAATTACAGGATCTCACGAAGAAATTTGGAGAAGTTACTGCAGTTAAGGATGTAAATTTGGAGATTAAGGATCAGGAATTTTTAGTCCTTTTAGGCCCATCCGGTTGTGGTAAGTCAACTACTTTAAGAATGATTGCTGGATTAGAAGATGCTACTGGTGGGGATATTTTTCTTGACGGTAGGAGATTAAATGATGTATTGCCACGTGATCGTAACATAGCAATGGTTTTTCAGAATTATGCGTTGTATCCACATAAAACAGTTTTCGATAATATGGCTTTCGGTCTCCAATTAAGGCGTGTTCCAAAGGATGAGATTCAAAGAAGAGTTCTTGAAGCGGCAAGTATTTTAGGTATTGAAGAACTGCTAAAAAGAAGACCTAAACAACTTTCAGGAGGACAAAGACAAAGAGTTGCAGTAGGAAGGGCTATTGTTAGGGATCCAGCTGTTTTTCTTTTTGATGAACCTTTGTCAAATTTGGACGCTAAACTTAGAGTCCAGACAAGAGTAGAACTCTTGAAGTTGCATAAAAGATTACAAGTGACATCCGTCTATGTAACTCATGATCAAATTGAAGCCATGACAATGGGAGATAGAATTGTTGTTATGCTTGATGCGACTATACAACAGGTTGGAACACCGATGGAAATTTACCAGAAACCAGCGAATCAATTTGTTGCTGGTTTTATCGGGAGTCCAGCAATGAATTTTAATGAAGTATCTATTAAGACAGTAGGCGATGATCTTTTACTTGAAGGCAAGGGATTTTCTTTCAAAGCAAATGAGTTACAAAAAAACTTAATTAAATCTTATCAGAAAAGTGAGGGTGTCTTTGGCATCAGACCTGAAGATATTGCAATTGTTGCTAGAGAAGATAATGCGGAGAACTCTTTTGGGGGAGTGGTTGAACTTGTAGAACCAGTTGGTTCTGATATTTTTCTCGAATTAGATGTTGAAGGAAGTGCATTTACGGCACGTGTTCCAACTAATGTTAAGACAGAAGTGGGAGAGAAACTTTATTTTGCTCCTATTAGTGATGGAATGCATTTGTTCGATATAGAATCGGGAATATCTGTTTTTTAATATTTGAGTCTATCCTTATCATTAAAATTTCTAGAATAATTTTATTGAAAATTTCATTTTAAAGTGGAGGTCTTTGTCCAATGTCTGAAAGAAAAGAACTAGGATTAGCTGTTGTAGGTTGCGGAGTTGTTGGACGTATGAGAGCAACTTTGGCAAAAGATTTTCCTGGTATAGGATGGATAGGTCTTACTGATATGAATCAGAAAGTAGGAGAAAATCTAAAAAAAGATATCCAGGCAGATTTTTTTACAACGGATTTAAAAGAATTGTTAAATCGACCTGAAGTTGATGCTGTTATAGTAGCAACTTCAACTTGGGCGCACGTTGAACCCTCTATTTTGGCGGCTGAACTTGGACATTCATTGATGATAGAAAAACCTTTAGCCACAGATGCCAGAGAATCTGCAAAGGTTTTAGAAACTATTAATACTAGCGGAGTAGATGCCGTAGTAGGGTATACACAACGTTTCCGTAGACGTTTCCTTGCGGTAAAGGAAAGAGTGGATAATGGTCAGATAGGAGATGTCACAGCAGCAGTTACACGGGCTTTTATGAATCGTATGGCTCCAACAGGAGAAGTTCGTTTGACAAAGGATCGACGTTTTCTGACTCCAATGGTTGTATCAGGGACTCACAGTTTAGACATGTGCATGTGGATAATGGGGCCATCTGCGAAACCAGTTTCCATATTTGCAAGGTCGACAGAAAAGATTTTGAGTGATCTAGGAACAAAAGATGCTACTTTCGGTGTTTTCACAATGGATAATGGTGCTATATGGAGTATGAATATTTGTTGGGCTTTGCCTAAAGCTTGGCCAGGAGCGGTGTATGGTTTGGAAATTGGAATTGTAGGTACAAAAGGTGTAGTAGATATAGAAGATACACATAGAGATGTTGTTATGGCATCAGAATTCTCTCAAGGACCTGCTTATAGACCGGAAGATTTCGTTATGGAAGCGGAAAGAAATGTTGATTTTTTAACAAGTTTTCCTCCTGGAGATATTTATGAAGGTGAATTGTGGGGACCAATGAGAGAAGAAACTAATTCTTGGTTCCAGAGGATATATTCTGGAAAAAATACTCCTCATGCGACGGCTTCGGAAGCGCATCGAAACTTGATGTTAACCATGGCAATGGATCTTTCTGCAAAGCGACAGTGTGAAATTCAACTACCTATAGACCCTGCAGAATTAATGTCTGGTCTTGAAGAATAAATTTTTAAAAAAATCCAAAATTAAATAAAGGCGAAAAGAAAATTTATGTTTAGTACAATTAAAGGATTATTAAGTCTAGAAACTAATAAAATTGTCGATGATCTAAAGCACCCATTTACCTGTCCTGATTCTGGAGGGACTCTGAAAGGCTTGTATGACTTAGCTTGGATTAATACAAGTGTAGATCGAGACGAGTTGAGGACAAGACCTTCAGGTATCTGGCGTTGGCATGAATTGCTGCCTGTGAGAGATCAAAAAAATATAGTTTCTCTTCATGAAGGAGATACTCCACTTATTCATGCTCAAGAGTTAGGGAAAGAACTGGCCCTAGATCGGTTATTTATACTCGACGAATCAAGGAATCCTACAGGTTCTTTTAAGGATCGGGGTGGGTCAGTGACTATAAGTAAGTGTAAGGAAGTTGGCATTGAACAAATTATTCTTCCATCTTCAGGCAATGCAGCTGCTTGCTTTAGTGCATATTGCGCAAGGGGAGGTTTGGATTTTATCGGTTTTGTAAGAGATGATAGTTCACAGGCACATTGTGTCCAGGTAGAAGCTTATGGAGCATTTACTTTTGTTGTTAACGCTGATCAGGGAGTTTGTGGAAGACTTGCAGAAGAAGTTTCTGAAGAATTGAAATGTTTGCATGCTACTTTGCCAAGAAACTTATATAGAGTTGAAGGCAAAAAAACTATTGCATATGAAATAGCAGAGAAGTTTGATTGGAAGGTGCCTGATCGAGTTATTTGTCCTACTGCTGGAGGAACTACTTGTATTGCACTTGAACAGGGATTTAGTGAACTTTTTGAACTAGGATGGATAGATCGGATTCCTGCGATTGATATCGTACAGTCTGATGGTTGTGCCCCTATAGTCGAATCTTTTCACTCCGGGGAAAAAGTAAAACCATGGGGGAAAGTAGACACGAAGTCAGCTGGTTTGACTAGTCCAAGTCCTGCATGTGGTGACAAAGTCGTTGAAATAGTTAAAAAAACTGGTGGAGATGCAGTTCAAGTTACCGATCAAATGAATTTAGATATGGAATTTCTTTTGGCGAAAAAAGAAGGTGTTTTTTTGCAACCTGCTTCTGCAGCATCTATAGCTAGCCTTACAAATCAAGCTAATAGAAAAAATAAACTTCAAAGAAGTGAGACTATCGTTTGTATAGGAACAGGTACAGGAAAGAATGCTATCGAGGTTGCAACCGAATATTTAGGGGAAACAAGAAGAATTGACCCTGATGTTAACGAATTTTTGAAAATATATAGAGAAAATAAATAACTATTTATCTTTATAAGAAGGGAGAAAAATCTTTTTTTATGATCTTTTTGTGTTAAGTTGAGGATATATTTCCTTTAATAGGCTATTAAATTTTGCTTTTTTTGTTAAACAAAGAGGAGGTTATTCAATGTATCTCAAGAAGTCGATAGGAGCGGTTTTAGCATTCTGTTTTTTTGTTGTTTTATTTAGTACTTCCGCATTTTCAGCTGATATGAGAGCAGCCAAAAAAGAAGGTAAAGTTGTTTGGTATTCTTCTATTACTCTGAAAATATCCCAAAGAATATGTAATAACTTTAACAAAAAGAACTTAGGAATAAAGTGTGTTTTACATAGGTCAGGTTCTAGTAAACTTTATAAACGTTACAGAAAAGAAGCTAGGGGTAAAATTTACAGGGCGGACGTTTTCCATACTTCTAACATCGGTCAGTTTTTGATCATGCATGAAAAGTTGAAGTATATTCGTCCCTATAAAGTAAAAGGTGGAGACAAACTATTGTCTAACTTTAGAACGGATGATGGAAGATGGTATATTTTGCGTTCTAGTGTAATGGTACCTGTGTACAATACAAAATTAGTGAAAGCTTCAGAAGCTCCTACAAGTTGGCTGGATTATCATGATCCAAAATGGAAAAATAAACTAGTTGTTTCCGATCCGAATTATGGTGGTTTTGCCACTGCAACAATGATCGTTTTGGAGAACTTGTTTGGTGGTGATTATTTTGTAAAGCTTAAAGCTAACAATCCACGTCGATATGGTTCTGCTGCAGGGACACTTGGTTTGGTTGCACGTGGTGAAGTACTAATGACACATGGTGCAGTTGCGTATTCTGCATTTAACAAGATTTTGAAAGGTGAACCTTTAGCGATGGCGATTCCAAAAGAAGGAGTTCCATTTGTGCGTTCTCCAAATTCTGTTCTAGCTAAAGCACCTCATCCAAATGCTGCAGAAGTATATGCAGATTATCTTTTTTCACAAGAAGCACAGCAGATTCTTGCTAATATGGGTCTGTATGTAGGTCATACTGGAATCACTTATCCTAAAGAGCAAACACCTCTTAGCAAGTTCAAATTGGTTGAGGTTCCAGCTCAGGAACTTAAGAAAAAATCTAAACCTTCTAGGAAGAGATTTAAGAAGATCTTTAGTGGTATTAAACTTGAAGGTAAAAAGAAGAAGAAAAAGAAGAAGAAATAATGCGTTTCTAACTGTTTATGTTTAAGAATTCTGTGAAGACAATTTACTTTGTCTTCACAGAATAGTAATTTTTGTTTTTTGCTGAAGTATAAAAGGTAGGTTTGTCTTGTCATCTGATGAAACTTCTAAAAAATTTGACCCATCTTTTTTAGTTTGGGCTACTGTTGCTGTTGCTCTACTAATTTTGATTGTTAATCCAGTATACTATCTTATTCAAGAGAGTTTTCTTATTTCTGAAGAAGAAGGTGGTGGTTGGACTCTGCAAAATTTTGTTACTGCTTTCACTACTGAAGAACATTTAATTCCTATTTATTGGACATTAATAGTATCAATCCTTGTAGGAACTCTGAGTTTACTAGTTGGAGCAATACTGGCTTGGTGCGTTAGTAGGACGGATATACCTTGTCCTGGAATGATTCGCAATTCAGTTCTTATTTCTTTTGTTACCCCTCCTTTTTTAGGTGCGATCGCATGGATTTTCCTAGCAGGTCCAAGGATGGGTTGGTTAAATATTATCTATAGAGGAATTTTTGGTTTAGGTCCAGATTCTTATTTATTTGATATTTTTACTATATCGGGACTAGTTTTCTCTATGACTTTGTTTAATTTTCCACTTGTTTTTATTGTTGTCTTAGCAGGACTAAATAATATTTCTTCAGATGTTGAGGACGCTGCCAATATAGCAGGTGGTGGAACATTCAGTACTATGTTGAATATTACATTGCCCCTTGCTTTGCCTGCTCTTTGTGCAGGTTTTATCCTCGCTCTTTTGGAGGCTATGATTTTATTTGGAATTCCGAATGTTCTGGCCATTCCAGCAGGAATAGAAGTAATGACGACTCAATTACGTTCTTTTATGGTATCTGAGGATGATATGTTGGGTATTGCTTCAGCTTATTCTTTGCCAATGTTGGCTACTGCATTTTTCCTAGTATATATTAGGCGGTATATTCTCGGAAGAAGGGGATATGCAACAATTGGAGGTAAAGGAGGACAGAGAAGGCCTCAGGTTCTTGGCTTTTGGAGAATTCCAGTGTTTATGCTTTGTTTATTGCCAATTATTTGTTCGGTCGTTTTACCAAGTTTTATGCTTATTTCTACTTCGTTTCTTAATACAATAGGTTACGGATTACAAATCTCTAATCTTACATTTGATAATTATCGATTTATTTTTAGTAATGATGCATTTATCATCTCTTTAAAAAACACAATTATACTGGCTATTTTTGCTGCCACACTATGCACTCTGATTGCTGCTGTTTCAGCTTATATTACGCAAAGACAACTTGTTAAAGGTCACAAATACATTAGTTTTCTAGCAACCGCGCCGATAGGAATTCCAGGTATCGTACTTGCGATTGGGTTATTTTCTGCATATACAAAAGAACCTTTTTTATTATATGGGACACTTTGGATTATGATGTTGGCCTATGTGACTAAATATATGCCTTTGGCTTTTCAAACTAGTAATGCTGGTCTTATGAATATTCACTTTGAATTAGAGGAAAGTTGTCGAATACTTGGAGCTAGTAGATTTCGCGTATTCAAAGATATAACAATTCCTCTTTTTAAAGTTAGTCTAATTGCATCTTGGATACTTGTATTTATGCCTTGTCTAAGAGAATTGAGTGCATCGATAATGTTATGGACTACAGATACAAAAGTAATTTCAGTTGTTATAATGGACTTTTATGAGGAAGCACTTTTGGGTCAAATTTCTGCAATAGCTGTTGTTTTGCTTTCTCTTACCCTGATAGCCGTTTTCTCAGGATTTAGATTTGTGGGTCGAGATTTTATGCAGGCTCGTGAAAAAAATTAAAGGAGTTTCCTCTTGGCTACTTTAGATTTAAGTAAATTGTTAAAGGTTTTTGGTACTGATGTAAGAGCGGTGGATGAGATTGATTTACATATTGAACATGGAGAATTAATTTCATTACTTGGACCATCTGGTTGCGGAAAGACTACGACTCTTCGTCTGATTGCAGGATTTTTAGATCCAAATTCTGGAGAAGTTATTGTTGATAATAAAGTAGTTTCAGATGGAAATAAAATTTTACCTCCTGAAAAGAGAAATATGAGTATGATTTTTCAAAGTTATGCAATTTGGCCTCATAAAACTGTTTTCCAAAATGTATCGTATGGTTTGAAATTTAGAAATCTTACAAACCATGAGTCTGAAAAGAGAGCAAAAAAGATGTTGTCAGTAGTTAGAATGGAACATTTAGCAGATAGATATCCTGGTGAATTATCCGGTGGGCAACAGCAAAGAGTAGCTCTTGCGCGTGCAATTGTAGTAGAACCGGCAATCTTACTTTTAGATGAACCTTTATCAAATCTAGATGCAAATTTACGTGAAGAAATGAGATTTGAGATTCGTAGATTACATGATGAGTTTCATATAACGAGTGTATATGTAACACATGATCAGTCTGAAGCTATGGTAACAAGTGATAGAATTTGTGTTATGAATGATGGAAAAATAGAACAGGTAGGAAAACCGCAAGAAATCTATGATGAACCAAAAACACGATTTGTGGCTGAATTTGTGGGTGTAACTAATAGTTTAGAAGGAAAAGTCATCTCAAGTTCAGTCTTTGATACTGGTTCGATGAAATTGAAAATGAAAGAAAATCAGATCGCTGTTCCAGGAAATCAGGGATTTGTTTCGATTAGACCTCATAGAATTGGAATTTCATCAGTAAAGACAGATAAAAACTCAGAAAATATGCTTACTGGGCGTGTTAAAAGGAGCTTTTACTTTGGGAGTACAGTTGACTATCTTGTGGAAGTAGAAGGTATGGATGATCTCTTGAGAGTGATTGTTGACCCAGTAAATTCATTTCAACTAGATAGTGAAGTAACTTTGGAAATAGATGCTGAATCTGTTGTTTTTGTAGAGTGAAATAGTAATACTTCTAATAGGAAAGCTTTTTTTGATTGTTTTCTTTTTATAGTTTTTTTCCAAAAAAAACTGTTCGAGGTAATCTTGGTTTTAAATAAGGGCATTCCTTTTACTGAAATCATAAAAAGCTTACCTTCTACGGCACCTTTTGTTGGTCCTGAATCACTAGAGAGAAGACTGGGTAAGAACTTCAAACTTCGTTTGGGTGCCAATGAAAGTAATTTTGGGATGTCTTCAAAAGCATTTGAGGCTATTCAAAAGGGAATTCAAGAGGCTTCATGGTATGGAGATCCAGAAAATTATGAACTTCGATGTTGTCTTGCAGAAATCCACAATATAACTCCTGACGAAATTTGTGTCGCCGGTGGAATTGATGATTTGTTGGGACTAGTTGTACGAGTGATTGTTTCTAAAGGAACTTCTGTAGTTACTTCTTTAGGTGGGTATCCTACATTCAATTATCATGTCGTTGGATTTTCAGGGAGATTATCTTTTGTTCCTTATGTGGAAGACCGTGAAAATCTAGAAGGGCTTTTGGAAAGTGCTCTAGAAAATGATGCCTCACTCATTTTTTTCTCAAATCCAGATAATCCTATGGGCACCTGGCATAACTCAGTAGATGTGCAAGGTTTTATAGATTCAATTCCTTTGGGAAAATTATTGATTCTTGATGAAGCATATTATGAGTTCTCTCCTCAAGGTTCTGTTCCTCCAATCAATACAAAGAATGAAAGAGTTATTAGAATGCGTACTTTTTCAAAAGCGCATGGAATGGCAGGTTTGAGAATAGGATATGCAATTGCAAACAAGAAGATTATAAGTGCTTTAAACAAAATACGTTTACACTTTGCAGTAAGCCGAATTGCCCAAATTGGTGCTTTAGAATCCCTAAAGGATCCTAAACATGTTAAAAATGTTGTCCAAAAAGTAAATCAAGGGAAACAAGAATACTATATATTAGCAAAAGAACTAAATTTAAATTATATATCTTCAGGGACAAATTTTGTTTCTTTTGATCTAGGAACAGAAGAGCGGGCTAAGGAAATTTTAAATAAACTGCAAGAGCAAGGAGTATTTGTCAGAATGTCAACTGTGCCATATCTATCTCGGTGTATTAGGATAACAGTAGGAACTGAAAGTGAAAGAAAGATTTTCTCAAAAGTATTTAAGAGGATTTATTCAAAATTTCAGTAATCCTTGACTAATAAGAAACAAGTCCATTCCTTATTTTAGGCATCGTTGTTTCAAGATCAAGAATAGGTAGTCCATGTGATGGAGCTACATTAGACACATCTAATTCTTTAAGTAGTTCTTCCAATCTATCTACGTATATGTTCATGTCTGCCAATTTTGTCCAAAATAATGCGCGTTCTGCGAACACAGCAGAAACCTCTCCTAAATCAAGTGATTCTGCTTCTTCTGCAGTTTTTCCGCAATGACTATCTTCATGATAATGGCTATAGGCAAAACCATCACCAGGGAAAAGAGTTTTAGTAAGAGTATCGAATCCCCAAAGAGACGTTCTCAAATCTCTAATTACAGGTTCTGCAGCAAAAAACTTTCTGTTTCCTAAGTCTACAGATTCTCCAACTTCCAAATCTTTTAATCTGTGAGCGTGTTCTGGGAAACAAAGATGATAGTCACTTACATCACAGTGTACAGTAACTTCAGGGAAGTCATCTAGAATTCGTCCTATTCCGCCAGAATGTGGAACTTCTTGATGAGTTAGAAATAGATATTTAAGACTGGAATTTTGTTCTTCTAAGATGTTTTTTAATTGTTTTCGAATGGTAGGATAATCACCCTGATGACCGGTCTCAACAAGCATTGAACCTTCAGTACCAACAATTACGAAAGAAGCATTATAAGTATGATAGATTTTCCCATTATGAAACTGTTCATGACAAATTCCAAGCCAAAAAATTCCATCGACGATTTCTCGAGGAAGGGGATTATTGTGTATAGTCATTATTTACCTTTCTAAATTTCTGGGAACATAACTAGCTTTAACAACAGAGGAATCTAATTCTCTTAAAACTTCATCAAGTATTTTGAATTGTTTTTCTACTTGTTCTTTCCCAGTTAGTATAGTGCCATAACCAGGTGCAATTGAATGTATGTCAAACTTGTTAAAGACTTCAGATATACCTTCTCTTAAAGGACCTGTATCTACACCCTCTAGCCACCAATATCGTGTATTTAAAAGAAAAGAGCGAACAAAAGATGTGGTAGATAGTTCGTCCTTGTCAGAAATCCACGGTCCATCTGGATTGCTCTTTGAAATATGACTAAACATATCGGAAGAAAATAAAGTTTTTGTTGCCTGATCAAAAATCCACATTGTTGTAATAAGTCTAATAGGAGCAAAGATGCCATGAATTAACCTGTCTGGATTACCTCCAATATTTATTTTTAACTCAGTTCCGAGTTTAGATGTTGTGAACTTCTTGTCCTTTTCTTCTTTCGGGATAAAATCCTCCAATTCAAAATCAAACCAGAAATCAATATTAGGTCGATTTGAAAAAGCTTCCACCACATTAAATCGATTAGCTAGCGCAACTATATTCCCTACAGACATGAATTCATTTTGACGAAGAGGATAAATTGACAACGGAGTGTCTTGTGTAATAACTGAAGAGATTTGCTTTGACAGAAGATCTAATTGACCGTTAAACCCTGTGTCTAATAGTATAGCAGCATTGTTTTCACAAAGTAGATAACAATTCATAGAAGAAAAGCCTCTTGTACTTTTAGGGTATGCGCTAACCCTTCCATCTAGTTGTAAAATATTGTGAAGCGCGAATGCCTTACCATTTCCTAAATCTGTAATAGATTTCTCAACAGAAGAAATGTTCTTTTCCAAAATATTTACCTTTTTCAAAGGATTAGATATCAAAAGTATGTAATCTTTCTGAGTATATTGTATTTATATTAGCTTAAGTAACCTGATTTATTTATTTTTTTTGATTTTATGTCATTGAGATCCACGAACTGGTAGAACCACTTTTAAGACAGGCTTCTGAAAGCTCTATATCTCTAATTCCTGCAGAGAAATTAGAGATAAAAGGTGAATCAGTAAGAACATGTTCAATAAAACTTTCCCAACCAAAACGATAAGGGTTTTTATAAGGGGCAATTTCAGGAACCTCTTCCCAGTCTTTCAGATAATTTGTTTTAAATTCTAAAGTAGTTTTATCTCCACCAAGGTTGAACCCAGTGATTCTTGGAGTTGAAGAGGCTCGTTGGGTCCAGCAGTTTCGAAGAGTAGAGTACCCGGAACCCTCAGTGCCATCAATTTGCAGAGTGAAAAGGTCCTCTACTCTCACTCTTGTAGCCCAACTACTTTGAATGGTTCCGAATGCTCCTGAGTCTAATTCTAAGATTGTAGCACTGGAATCTTCTACATCAACCTTATAAGTAATCTCTTCTTCATCTATTCTTTTTGGTTGTGCAGTCCAATTTGCAGAAACAACTCTTTTAATTGGTCCAAGAAGTCCCTCTATAACATATCTCCAATGAGGGTACATATCAAAGAGCAAACCACCTCCGCCTGATTTTTTATAATTCCAACTTGGTCTTTGAGATTTTTGTGAAGATCCGTCAAAGACCCACCATCCAAAAGTGAGATTGAAATTTACTATTCTTCCGAAAAAATCTTCTTTTATTAAATGATTCATTTTACGGAGTCCAGGAACAAAAAGTTTGTCTTCTACCACACCATGTTTTAAATTTTTTGAAGAAACTGTTTGTAAAAGAGTTTTTCCTTCTTCCACGGACGGTGCAAGTGGTTTTTCAGTATAGATGTGTTTTCCTGCGTCTATAGCATTCTTAAGAAGATTAAGACGCAGATGTGTAGATGCTGCATCAAAGAAAATAGGATAGTTCTCATTTGCGAGTGCTGAATTTAGGTCTGTAGTCCAATTTGTAATTTGGAATTTATTTGCGATTTCAGAGAGTTTTTTTTCATTTCTTCCAAGCAGCAAAAGATCAGGAATTACAATTTCTCCATTTACAAGAAGGTCTTTATTTTCTCTCATTGGAATTAAAGAATTCTCTAAGTGTTGCGTAGAGCAGATTCGACCAGTTGCACCATTTAAAATTATTCCTATAGTTTTAACCATTTTGACCTTTCATAAAAAATTATTAAAAAGGATCGTCTTCTGGAGGAGAACTAGGGATTTCATCACCTGCTGCAACGCCTTTTAAACTCCATGTGGTATCTTTTACGTATATTGCTTCAACTTCTTCTATAATTCTAGTGGAGTGTACTGTATTGGGAGGTACGTGAATTACTTCTCCGGGGCCAACTTCGAATTCTTCATCCCCCAAAATCAAGCTTTGTCTGCCCTTTAAAATGTAAATAAATTGTTCGCATGGGTGAAAGTGTGGTTTTGCTTCCGTTCCTGTCGGCCAGATTCGGTGACAAAAATACATCTTTTTGCCTTTTATCGTTTCACCGAATCCAGAAGATAGTTTAGGATTTTGATGTGTGCTTTTCAGATCCTCAAATTTATACACAGACATTTATTTTATTCCTTATTTTGAATTGGTTGTAAAAAATATCAAATAAAATATCACTTAATGTAAAAACGATGAAGTCTATATGTTTACTCTATGGAATAAAATGTTTTCTTTTATTTATAAAGTAGTAATAAAAATGCCTCCTAAGACTATTAAAACCGTTGCCATCACAATTTGTTTGGTAATTTTTTCAAGTTTCCATAGGAAAAGATAACTAAAGATTAGAAGCCAAATGGGGGCAGTTCTACTCAGAGGAATTGCTATAGACACGGGGGAAATCATAATTGCATTGATTAAAAGAGAAGAACTACAGAAATTAAAAATACCACTTAACAAAATCCAACCTATATCTGGTCTATTTCTAACAGAAACATTTTGCTTTAAAATAGGACTACATAAGAGAAGAAAAATATTACCCACAAGAAATCCAATTCCTAATCCAGCCATTGGTATTTTCTGTTCGTTTAACGCGAGCTTCGCAAAAACTGGAGCAAGTGCATAGGCGATGGATGCAAGAATTGGAAAAATGACTCCTTTTTGAAACCAATCAGAAATTTTTTTTGTGGAGTTAAATCTTACGCTAAGAATAATGACTCCACTCACTATAGAGATTGTTCCTAAAATGTCCCAAAATGTTGGATTTTCTCTTAAAATGAAAATAGCGATAAATGTAACCCAGAATGGAGTGATAGCAGAAATAGTTACGGAAGGATTTAACCCTACTTTATTAATTCCAATCAGTCTCATTATACGTCCGAACCCGGGTCCTGCTATTCCCATTGCTACAAACCAAATAACCGTTTTTAATGATAATTCACTAAAAGAATCTTGATAGAAACAGACGGTAAGACCCCCGGTTGAAACAACAGTATTTACAATCAATGCAGCCAAAAGAGGTGAAGCAGTTCTCATCCCTTGCCTTATACTTATATGCGCAAGTGCCGCAATAATTGCAGAACTCGCAGCCATAAGTTCACCGATTCCCATTACGAAAGTAACTTCAAGATAAATTTCTCCAAATTAATGCTAATTACAATTTTCTTGTAATTTAGTATGGTGGGGTAGGGTGAAATGAAGTCAAAACATCAACAATTGTAGGCACATCCGAATCTAAAGCTTTTTTTAGGGAAGGTTTTAATTGATCTGGTTTTTCAACTCGAAATCCAATACCACCACAGGCATTTGCAATTTCTGCAAAATCTGGACTTTGAAAATCACAACCATACGCAGTTCCATATAGATTGTTTTGTTGTCCAATCATTTGGGAAAAAGCTCCATCATTAAAGACAACAAAAACAGCATTAACACCGTACTCACATGCAGTAACAAAATCACCAATAGTCATCAAGAAAGCTCCATCTCCTGCAATACCAATGACTTGCCTATCAGGGTGTTCTAGTTTTGCTACGAAGGCAGTTGGTAAGCAAAAGGACATTGCATTCCATACTCCAGACTGCATATAAGATTCTGTATGATTTAGTGGAAAGTAATATCTTCCCCACATTTGACTATTCCCAACGTCGGTGACGACAATTGCGTCCTTTTTAATGGAATCAACTATTGTTTCGACAATGAATCCAGTGTGTAAAGGAATATTGTTACGTACTCCTTCGAGATGATTTGTTACTGATTTTTTAAAATCCTCTTTAATTTCTGCTATTTTAGATTTTATTTTTTCATTTGTGCTTCTATTTTCTTTTCTGAGTCTTTCAAGTAAAGCGGTTAGAAAGAGTTTTGGATCTGCAACAATTTCGTCTTTTTTAGAATAATTTTTATCTTCTTCATCATCAAAACCAACCAGGATATTTTCTTTTTGATTATATTTTTCTAAAAAAACAGTTTCTGCTGTTGATGCTCTTAATCCGATTGAAAAGATTAGATCTGTTTCTTCAATCACATATCTAAATCTAGGGTCAGTTCTATTGTCAATAAAATGTCCTGCAGAAAAAGGGTGATCGTCTGAAACAACGCCCATTGAATCTTGAGGATAAACTATAGGTGCAGATAAAATATTCGATATTTCTTCTAATTCTTTTGTTGCTTTTTTTCTTATGACTCCTTTTCCAGCCGCAATAATCGGAAATTTTGCATTTAAAAGACGAATTGCGATTTGTTCTATATCTTCATTAGAAGGTTCGATAACTTCTACAGGTTTTTGTTTGTAAGTAGGGAAGGAAATAGGTTTTTCTTGAAGTATATGTGGCGAGTAATCAGAAAGTCTCGGAAACTCAACGTGTACGGGTCCAGGCCTTCCACTTTTACTGACTTGAAAGGCTTTAGCCATGATTTCAGGAATATCCTCCAATTTTTCGACACGAACACTCCATTTAGTAACGTTTTCGCACATTTCTACAGTGAATTCTGGTTTGTCTACTCCATGGAAAGCCTCTCTGGAAGCATTTAGCGGTACTGCTCCTGTTATGTGAATAACTGGAGAGGCAGCACCATAAGCTTGTGCAAGACCTGCTATAGAATTACAAACACCAGGACCTGCGGTAAGTAAGCATACTCCGGGTTCCCCTGTAAGTCTTCCATAAGCATCAGCCATAAGTGTGACGTTAGGTTCCATTTTACAGGTAATAACTTCTATAGAAGGAGCTTCACGCAGGCCGTCATAAAAATTAAGAACATGCGAACCAGGCAAACAAAATATTTTTTCTACATTTTCTTGAATCAAAGCGTGAACAACTGCTTGTCCTGCATGCATTTTCTTCTGTTCCATTACTTTCCTTTCGATGAATTTTACTTTTTAAATAATCGCATACTTGCAACGCTATTCAAAAGACATTTATGTTTTGAAAAGTAGTAAGTGTTATATATATTACTTGTAAGCACTTTATAAAACTACCTACTATAAAGGAATTTTTCTTTCATTATAAATTCTGGTTAAAGGATTATTATTGTTTTTTTAAATTAATAGGTGAAAAAATGAAAATACTTCGTTTTGACAAAGATAGAATTGGAATTATCAAGAATGAAAATTTTGTTGTTGATGTTAGTGAAATAATTCAAGATCGTGAAATTAAAGGATCTCAAGCTGTTATAGAAGAAGTGATTTCTAATTATGATAATCTACGGGAAGAAATTGAGAGTCTTGTAAATAAGAAAGAAGGAAGACCTCTTAATGAAATAGATATTCTTGTCCCAGTTCCTAGACCGAGTAAATGTATAGGTGCTTTTCTAAACTATCTGGATTTAGGTAGAACAGTTGAGATGCTTCCATTAGAATTTTTCTATAAAGACAATGCTTTGCTTGGACCAGGTGGAACTATAAAATTAGTGGATATTCCCGAGGTTTCCGAATTTCAACCTGAAGCTGAATTGGCATTTGTTATGAAGAAAAACGCTAAAGATGTAAATGTAAAAGATGCGATGGATTATGTATTTGGATACGTTCCTTTTTTTGATATTTCAGTGCGAGGAATTACACGTTACACCCGATTTTTGACAAAAGGACAGGCTTCACACGGGCCTTGTGGGCCTTGGATTGTTACTAAAGATGAGATTTCTAATCCACATAAATTGAATGTGAAATCTTGGGTCAATGGTCAAATCGCTCAGGATTATAGTACTGAGCATATGGCGCATAAGATTCCAGATTTAGTTGCATGGGCAAGCCGTTTTGTTGAATTACGAACTGGTGATGTCATCGCTACAGGAACATACCATGAAGGCAGGAAGCCAATAGTTGATGGAGATTTTTTAGAAATTCAAATAGAAGGAATTGGCAAGACTGGATTTTATGCAGAAGGTTTTAAATCGAATATTGATTCTTCAAATTCTGAACCTAGTTCAGGTCCAGCACCTGCACCTGGAGTGAAAGATTCTGCTAAAATAACAAAAATTTGATAAACTGAATTTCTATATAAAACAAGGACGAGTTCTGTTGCATAAAAAAAATGTTTGTCTTAGTTTTGATGTTGCCATTGTTGGAGCTGGTTTTTCAGGTTTGTCTCTTCTATACCATTTAAGAGAAAGAGGATTTTCGGCGAGAGTAGTAGAGATCGCTAAAGATGTTGGTGGTACTTGGTATTGGAATAGATATCCAGGGGCAAGATGTGATACTGAAAGTATGCAGTATTCCTATAGTTTTTCAAATGAACTACAACAAGAATGGAATTGGTCTGAAAGATATGCAACTCAGCCAGAAATCTTAGATTATATCAATCATGTAACTTCACGTTTTGATTTACGAAAAGATATTTCTTTTAGTACTAGAGTTACAACAGCATCTTTTAAAGAACAATTGAACCAGTGGTTTATTGAAACGGATCAGGATCTTCAAATCAAGTCGAATTTTCTGGTTATGGCAACCGGATGTCTCTCTTCCCCTTTTTATCCAGAAATAACAGGTCTTGAAGATTTTCAGGGGTCTATCCATCATACTGGACGTTGGCCGCACAGTAATGTTGAATTTGAAGGAAAGAAGATAGGAGTTATAGGTACAGGTTCTTCAGCAATCCAATCTATCCCAGTTATGTCAAAAAATGCAGGTCATGTTTATGTTTTTCAGAGGACTGCGAATTTCGCAATTCCTGCTCATAATGGACCTATACCTGAGGAAAGAACAAATCATGTGAAGAGTAACTATCCCGAGATTAGACAAAAAGCAAAAGAGTTATACGCTGGTTTTTACCAAACATATAATGACAAATCTGCCCTAGAGGTATCTGAAGAGGAAAGAAATGAAGAATACGAGAGACGTTGGGAACATGGAGGGTTGCCTTTTTTTGGAGCATTTACTGATTTAGCATTTGATGAAAATGCGAATGAAACTGCTGCAGAGTTTGTGCGTTCCAAGATCAGGGAAATAGTAAAGGATCCTATTAAAGCTGAAAAATTATCGCCTCAAACTGTTATAGGTTGTAAGAGGTTATGTGTAGATACCGATTATTATGCAACTTTTAATCGTGAGAACGTTTCTTTAATTGATATCAAAGAGAGTCCAATTGATAAGATTGCTGAAAGAGGGATTATAGTTTCTGGCCAATTGTATGAAATTGATTTGCTTGTTTTAGCTACAGGCTTTGATGCAATGACTGGAGCAATTCTAAAGATTGATATTCGTGGAAGAGGTGAAAAATCTATACAAGAAAAATGGAGTGAAGGTCCTAAAACATTTCTTGGTTTAATGACTGAAGGATTTCCTAATTTTTTTATGATTACTGGACCTCAAAGTCCATCAGTTTTAACCAATATGTTGACTAGTATAGAGCAACATATTGATTGGATATGTGATTGTCTTGTCTTCCTAAGGGAACAAGAAATAAATATGATTGAACCAAAAAAAGAAATCGAAGATAACTGGGTTGAACATTGTAATACATTGGCTTCAGAAACACTTCGTTACAAATGTACTTCTTGGTATCTCGGTGTGAACATTCCTGGAAAACCTAGAGTTTTTATGCCTTATGTGGGCGGATTCCCTATGTATAAAGAAAAATGCGATAGAGAAACCCTAACTGGATATCATAGTTTTGAATTGTCATAGGATTAATTTTGGGTTTTTTTAATGCGTTATCTTGGAGTTAAATTTTGAATAAAAAGACAAGTTGGTATACATATTTTCCTTCGGATCTACGATGGTCACGTTCAATTTGCTGGATGATTTCTTGCGCTAGATGGGGAGGTTCGGAGATTGGAGAAGTAGACCAAGTTTGCCGTCGTTTATCAAAAAAAATTGGGAATGATTCTCATTGGTTACGTGAATGGTCAAGAATGGGAGAAAAAATTTTTGTTCTTGGAAAAAGTGAGGAAAATAAAGGTCATTTTCTTACTGCGGCTGCACACTATCTTAGAGCCTGTTACTATTTCCAAATGGGAGAAAGATTAGTTTCTCCTAAAACTGAAAAATCTATGTCAATTTACAAAAAATCTATAGATTCCTTCAAAAAATATTATAAATTAATTGATCGTCCTCTTATAGAAAAGGTAGAGGTGCCGTTAAACAGAAAAAAACTACCTGCATATTTTGTACATGCAGAAAATACGAAGAAATCCAAATGTCCTACAGTAGTTTTTTTTGATGGAAGGGATGTAACGAAAGAGATCCAATTTATCTGTGGTGTAAAAGATATGGTTCGAAGAGGCATGAATTGTCTAGTACTCGATGGTCCTGGAACTGGAGAATCAGTCCGCTTTAGAAAGCTTTATTTACGTCATGATTATGAATTAGCCGGAAGTGCTGCTTTTGATTATCTGACAACAAGGAAAGATGTCAATACAAAAAAAGTTGGTGTGCTTGGAATAAGTCTTGGAGGATTTTATGCCTCTAGGGTAGCGAGTTTTGAGCATCGATATAAGGCTTGTGTAGCTTGGGGTGCGAATTGGGAGTATCAAAAAACTTGGAAAACAAGAGGAGTTCCTGCTCACTCTTATATGGAGATTATGAATGTAGAAACTGAAGAAGAAATGCAAGAAGAATTCGAGAAATTTTCCCTAAAAGGGATTGTTGATAAAATGAAGTGCCCTTTTCTTCTTACTCATGGAGCAAACGATAACATGGTTCCGATGAGAGAGGCTCTAGAACATTTTAGGGCAGTAGGATCTACAGATAAAACATTACGAATTTTTTCTGAAAAGGAAGGTGGTGCAGAGCACTGTCAATTAGATAATATGATATTAGGGACTAGTTATATTTTTGATTGGTTACAAACTAAGTTGAAATAATTTTTTAATGGAGATTAGAATGGAAAAACCTATTGATGGATTTGAAACGTCTAGTGAGATTGGAAAACGTGTTATTGATCAACCAGAACTTCCCGCACAAGGTTTAGCTACAGATTCCGAAGTCTATACCGAGGTAGTTGAAGGTCAGATGCAACTTAAAAGAGGGACCGTTAGGCATTTTGAAGTATTTTGTGATGAACAAGAAAGAATTGGTGGAACAGATAAATATCCATCCCCGATGTCATATATGGCAATGGGAACGGGTTTTTGACTTCTAACTCAGGTTGCGCGGTACGCGCATATGATGAAAATTGAAATTGAGAAGGCAAGCGTGAAGGTTAGGTTTCGTAAATTGTTAGGAGGTTCGGTATTAAAGGGTACAGTTTTTAATAAGTGGGAAGGAGTAGATACGCATTTAAAAGTAGAGTCAAATGCCCCCAAAGATAAAATTGCACATCTAATTCGAAATGCAAAAAATGGTTGTTTTGCAGAAGGGCTAATAGTGCAGTCGGTGCCACTAACAAGCACTATTGAATTGAATGGAGAAAAACTAGATTTGGAAGGAATAACAGATTAGTTTTGAGGGTCACTAAGTTTTTTTGATTTCTTCATTTTGTATATTTGGGATTCATTATGTTAAAGATTCCACATTTGATTTATGGGACTGCATGGAAGGAAGAGGCTACAGAAGAACTTGTCTTATCTGCAATTAAAACAGGATATCGTAATTTTGATACTGCAAATCAGAGAAGACATTATGTTGAAGTTGCTGTTGGTGATGCTCTTTCGCAAGCATACAAAAATGGTTTAGAGAGAGAAGAATTCTTTCTGCAAACCAAATATACTTTTCCTGCAGGTCAGGACGAAAGACTTCCCTACGATTTAAATGCAGATTATAATGTTCAGGTTCGACAATCATTCGAAAGTTCTTTAGAACACTTACAAACAACTTTTGTTGACTCTTATCTTTTACATGGTCCCTCCCAACGTTCTGGTCTTAACGAATCTGATTGGATGGTATGGACTGAAATGGAATCTATTTTTAAAGAGGGATTAACGAGAAGTTTAGGGATAAGTAATGTCAACATTGAACAACTAAAACTTTTATATGAAAAATCTGAAATAAAACCGAGATTTGTACAAAATCGTTGTTTTGCGCAAATGGGATGGGACTGGGAAGTAAGGAAATTTTGTAGAGAAAATCAAATTTCGTATCAGGGATTTTCATTACTTACGGCCAATCCTTTTGTCTTGCCTACTCTGAGAGAAATCTCTCAAAGGATAAATAAAACTCCTGCTCAGATTATTTTTCGATTTGCAATTTACATTGGGATAGTTCCTCTTACAGGTACGACTAAAATTTTGCATATGGAAGAAGATATTGCTCTAGATTTTGTACTTGAAAATTCGGAAATAGATTTTATAGAAAAAGTAGGAATTCAATTTCTGCAAAAGTAATAATTTATCAATCAGTAATCCACATTACCATTTCAGATTAACTAATAATGCTCCTCCAACGGTCATTAGGCATCCTATAGGTATTTTCCAAGTCAGTTTCTCAAATTTCTTTACTATAAGAAATGCCATTGCTACGGTGAAAATAGGAGAGGTTTGAATGATAGGAAGCATACGATATACTTCCCCAAGTTGCATTGCTTTCGTATAACAATAAAAACCACATGCCATTAATAATCCCGCGAGCAAAAAAGGTCGAAAACTTTTTTTAATATTCGCTTCCGAAAATTTTTTAGTAGTGAGAATAGTATAAATTCCTACGATTGAAAGGCCAATGATGGTGCCGATTATAGTTCCAATCGTACTATCTGGGAATGCTTGGAGACCTTTTCTCCAAAATACTGCAGCGAATGAAGATACAATTGCTGCGGCAATTGGCCAAACAATTTGTTTCTTTTTCCATGCTCCGTCAGTTTTCTCGAAAGTGATAAGAGTAATACCAGAAAAAACAAATGCGATGCCGACTAAATTTTTCCAGGTTGGTTCCTCTGATAAAATTAAGATTCCTAGGAGAGTTCCAAGAATTGGAGAACTTCCTTTGATTGGAGCGGCACGAGCGACACCTATTTTAGAAATTCCTGTCAGGTAAAATATGAAGAAAAGACCTGGGTTACATGCACCTGCAAAAATTATCCATAGATAATGTATTCCAAGACTTGGAAATGAAGGTTGAGAGAAAACAACAAATCCAATCAGGATGAATAAAGTACTTGCCAAAACAATAGTAGAACCTATAAAAGCATTTGTATGCTGAAGACCGGAACGAATTGCCATATCACAAAGGGCGTAAGAAAAAGATGCGCAAAGAGCAAATAAAAATGCTAAGTCAACAATTAACAATTTATCTAACCTTTTTTATGAAATTTTTATAGCAAATGAAGAAGTGATCAAGAAAAGGTTTTCTATAATAAAATATCTTCTTCGTTAAGAAGGATAAGATATGGTTCTCCATATTGTCCTTTTTCTGAAATACCCCAATTTGATTGATCTGTTTTAAGTTTGAAACGAACTCCCCAGTCTCCGCCATAAATTAGATGAGAACTTCCTTGTCCAGAATCTGAAACAGGAGTGTAGAGGGCGGAACAAGTAGAGCCATCTTCTTTGCTAGACCATCCTGTGATCTCATATATTCCATTCGGATAATCAGGCAATTCCAAACGGATATAGTTAATAAGAATGGGCTCTTTTTTTATCTCATATAAGTGACCAGGCATATATGTGCAATTTTGATTTTCTTCAACTTCTAAGTATAAATTTTGTGTCAATATTGTATCCTTATTAAACGTTTTTTTTGCGATTTATATAGACCAACTTCTGCCTCCATCCACAGGAATTAAGGACCCATTGATATAAGAAGCTGATTCACTCGCTAGAAAAAGAGCGAGTTGTGCTGCTTCTTTTGGATCTCCAAATCTGCCAGTTGGATTTTGCGATGCTCTTAAATTAGCGGCTTCTTCTTCTGAAATAGAATGAAGGTCTGCGTATGTTTTGAGACCTTTTCTAACCATTGGGGTATCAAATTGACCAAGTAAAATTGCGTTTACACGTATTCCATTTGATGCAACAAGTCTTGCAAGTGCTTTAGTTGCACTTAAAATTCCGCCACCTGCGGTTGCTGCCATTACATTTTCAGGAATTGGTTCCTTGTAAATCACTGCTCCCATAAAAATTACGGTTCCAGTTTTTCTTCTTATCATTTTGCTGAGTACTTTTTGAGTAAGATAAAGTGGTGATGTGATTCGATTTTTTAGAATTTCTTCCCAGAGTTTTGGTTCAGTTGTGAAAAAATCCCCAGGATAACTTCTCCCTGCATTATTAATCAATATATCGATGGGCCCTAAATTTTTCTCTGTTTTTTCTATGATTTTATCCATATCTTCTAAGTTAGAAAGATCTGCACTTATAGTTTCAATTTTACCACCATCCTCTTCAAGTACTTCCTTTGCTTTTTCCATTTTTTCTATATTACGTCCTGTTATCATTATTTTTGAAGATTCTTTCGAGAAGAGTCGTGCTGTTTCTAGTCCAATTCCACTGGTTCCTCCAGTTATAATTACTACTTTTCCATCTAAGTTATATGACATTATCTAACCCCTGTACTTTATAGTTTCATTTCTGCGAAAAAAAAATGATCTGAATTCTCAATTTGAATTTAATTTAGTACACTCATGTTCGCTTCCATTTAAAGTTCTAGCATATCAGATGCCTTGCTTCATATACGTTGATTCTTTTTTGTCAGAAGTTTGTTTCTAAAAGGTAAAGGTAGAGATGAAGATAAGTAAGTCAATGGAAAATGCACCATGGACAGCGATGTCTCTTTTATTCCTTGCACATTTTGTTGTGGATAGTCAGGTAAGTTTTCTTGCGCCTCTTCTTCCGTATCTTAGAGAAAAGTTTCAAATCAGCCTCGCTACGGCTGGTATTTTGATTAGTATTCAAGCCTTTTGCGTTACGGCAAGTCAACCTTTGACTGCCCTGATAACGGACAGATTTCCTCATTTGCCTTGGCTTGCTATTGGTTTGATAGGTAGTTCTTTTTTTATAACTGCGATGGGATGGCTTCCCTTATACTCGGCTGTAGTTATCTCAATTCCTTTAGGTGGCTTCTTAGCTGGTCTTGCACATCCTGATATGGGATCGAGAGCAGGTTCCCTGAGTGACGATCATCGAACTCTAGCAGTTAGTGTATATGTTTCTGGCGGAAGACTAGGATTTTCAATAGGTCCAATTATAGCGTTATTTATAGTTGATTCATTAGGAATGGAGTTTCTTTGGATTTATGTTTTAATAAATATCATTCTAGTTTATGGAATAATGAAAGGATTACCCAAGACATCTGCTATTCAAAATAAAGATAGTACGATTCTTATGGGATTAGGAAAGGCACTCTTTTCGGCCGGTCTCCCACTTGTAATACTTTTGGGTGTGACTGTTTCTAGAAGTATAGTCACAGTGAATTTGCAAGGCTTGCTTCCCACACTTTACGTTGAAAGAGGAATTGGTCTTTGGCAAGGGGGAATAGCGAATTCAGTTCTGCTATTTTTTGGAATGTTTGGAGTAATCCTAGGGGGTGTTTTAGCTGATTTACTAGGGAAAAAGAAACTTATTATTACTGGAATGTTAACTGCTCTTATAGGTTTGGTTGGTTTCCTGATGTCTTCCCCTATAATTGCTCTGATTTTTCTTTCAATTCTTGGACTAGGAATGTATATGCCGATGGGTGTTAGTATGGCATATGCACAAGAATTCCTCCCCGAACACAGAGGATTTGCAAGTTCTTTAACATTGGGTGTTTCATGGGGTTTCGCTAGTTTTTCTGTCATTCCTATTACCAACATAGCAGAAAGTATAGGTCTTATGAATGCATTTTGGTTCTTGCCACTCGCGCTTATTCTGGCTCTATTTCTTGCTTTTTGCCTCCCAAAAGAGACAGCAAATTAATTTTTATAATGCATATCTATTCAGAAATTTATCTAAAATCTCTTCGTATTTCTTTGAATCTGCAACCATAGGGAAGTGACCACTCTTCTTTAGTGTTTTTATGACAGAGCCCTTTGGAAGTAATGCTTTGAGTTTTCTTACTTCCTGTGGAGTATTTCTTTTGGTCTTGCCACCTCTTAAAATTAGAACTGGACATCGTACTAATGGAGCAATTGGGAAAGGATCATAATCGCTTTTTTTTGATGCTTGGAAAGTTCGCAATTTAAAAAACCAGTTTTTATCAAATGGCATTCTACAAGGTCCATTTAAATCATTATAAAGAAGAAGATCTTTTACGAATTGTAAGGATTCTTTTTTTGGCCAGTCACCGTTCTCCGATTTTGAAAAATATTCAATGGCACTTTTTAAATTTTTGAATGAGTTTGGTTGTTCGTAGTTTTCTTTTAGACCTTTAGCTCTTACTTCTAAAGGTCTTGAAGGGACGTCTACTAATACTACACAACTAATTCTTTTGGGAATCATTGTTGCAAGATGAAGAACATGTGCAGCTCCAAAGGAGTGTCCAAACAAGGCGAAGCGGTCTAATTTAAGTTTATTAGCTAAATTAAGAGCGTCCTTTGCAAAGGACTTTGAAGAAAATGGATGCCTTGGTGAACCAGCGTCACTAAAACCATATCCCCTCTGATCGGGACAAATAAAATGCCATTCTTTCAGTTTTTCTGCTGTAGAATTCCACATTCCAGATTGCATTCTAGAACCATGTAAGGCCAGTATTGGAAATCTTTTTAATTTCTGTTTTGGTTTCCACTCTTTTATGTACATAAGAAAATTTGAGATGAAGTGAAAGGATTCTTTACATCTTTGATTTTGATTTTTCATATAAACTCCAATTTTTAGTTTCGAAGATTTTTTTTTTTTTACATGATATCTTGTATTAAATTTTTTTTACACAATTTAAAATATAAATCTAATTTTTGTTTGCTCAATTTTTTGAAAGGGAGGGAAAATGGGGAGAATAAGTGCTTTAAACGATGAAGCAAAAGGGGGTCATGAAGATAGTTTCAAGGTTTCTCGAAAACGTTGGGGCAGTGTTCCTAATTTTTACAGGACTCTCGCACATTCCCCTAAAGCTCTTCATCATATTATGGAACTTTCTTATGAACTTAGAAAGAGGTGGAGAGAAGACCCTGAAAGACTCAGACTCATGCAACTCGCAATTGTGAAACCTTCAATGATGAATCAGTGTTTAATATGAACAACTCATAATCAGGAGCTTGGTCAAGCTGCTGGATTAGAAGAAAAACATTTCAACGAACTTGTTGGAAATTGGAGTGATAGTGAATTATATGACGATCGAGAAAAAGCGGTTATTGGATGGGCTGAGTCTTTAACGGAAAATACTGCTCGAGATGACGATAACGCATTTTCAGAATTGAAAAAACATTTTAATGAACAAGATATTGTAGAACTCACTTTATTTACCTGTTTGTTTAATGCCTGGAATCGTTTGCAGGATGGATTTCAGAATGATTTAGAACCACCAGAAGGTCGTATTGAATGGACTCCAGACTGGCAAGAATCTTCTTAAAAAATTATTATAGGAGACTTATATGACCTTGGAAAAGTATCGTCCTCTAGAAAATTCTCTGCTTACATTTCATGATTATATTCCTCGTTTTCTTAATGGAACTGACAATCCCAGAGAGTATCTTGAAAGATGTCTTGCTCAAATTGAACTTTTGGAGCCTAAAGTTAAAGCTTTTGTCGTTATGAATATAGATTCAGCTAGAAAAACTGCAGATGCATCCACTCAAAGGTATCAAGCCGGGAAGCCCCTCTCGGTTGTAGACGGTATGCCCTTTGGAGTTAAGGATCTATATGAAACAATAGATATGAAGACCCAAATGAATAGTCCTGTTTATAAGGATTGGCACGGTATTAGAGACAGTGCCCATGCATTTTCGCTAAGACAGGGTGGTGCTATTATTCTTGGTAAAACTTCAACCACAGAATTTGGTATGGCTACTCCACCTCCAACGAGAAATCCTTATAATTACAATAAAACTGCTGGTGGTTCTTCAAGCGGAAGTTCCGCGGCTGTGGGAGCGTCAATGATTCCTGCTGCTTCTGGAAGTCAAGTTAGAGGTTCTATAGTTCGACCGGCAGGATATTGTGCAAATTTTGCTTTGAAACCAACTTTTGGTGCGATTAATAGGGGAGGCGGGCACTCATTGGCTCCTAGTCAAAGCGTTCTAGGTGTACATGCTGGTTCGCTTGAAGACTGTTGGTCTACAGCTTTTTACATATCTTCTCATGCAGGAGGAGACGCGGGTTGTCCTGGCTTATATGGAAATCCAACGATTTCAGAATCAAAAAATCCGGGTACTATTATTCGTCTCGATTCTCTTGGATGGGATACGACAACTGATTCAACCAAAGAGGCTTTTGAAGTTTTTTTGGAGAAACTGATTGATAGAGGCGTAGAAATTATTTCAAGAAAGGATGATGATAGGATAAAAAGATTTGAAGAGGCCTTGCGTGAGATTCCAGAATTTTTATTTCGCATGCTTGGTTATGAATCCCGTTGGCCTTTACAAGATTATCAATTATCTCATCCTGAATCACTTAGCCAAAAAATGTTGGATTCGTTAGAGTTAGGTTTGTCTGTTTCTGTTGAGGACTATCGGTCGATTCTCAAACAACGTCAACAACTACGTGATATTCAAGTATCTCTAAAAGGAATTGCAGGTTCATTTTTACTTTTATGTTCCTGCGATCCTCCTCCTGATTATCCATATATAGGTGATCCAGTGTATGGTGACGTTTCATCGACTCTTGGAGCTCCAGCGTTTTCACTTCCATTCCTTGAAGTAGATAGTTTGCCTGTAGGTATTCAGTATATGGGATATCCTGGAGATGACTATCAATTGGCGTGCAATTCTAAATGGATGACAGAAATTCACTAATTCCTTGCTTTAGTGAACTTTTTTGATTTTGGAAGGTGCACTGATTGGGTTTTTTTGTTCATATTTTATTCTTGGATTTTCTGACAAAATAAAAATAGAGGATAAAATCATAACCATCCCAATAACGACCGTTACAACACCCGGACCAAACATTTTTTTCTTTGATTTGCTATTTTTTTTTACTTCTAATGAAGCTTTATAAGATATATAAATTCCACACAAAATTAGGAAACTACCCAATATGAAAGTGGATATTTTAAGAACTCCTGGTTCCTGTGCAAAATAGAGGAACATATAGACTTCTTCTTCATGGTGGGCAAACGAAGTGGAGTAAGAAAACAGAATGCTAGATATAAATGCCACGAACAGAAGTATAGATTTCAAGATAGCCCCAACTTTTTTAAAGCACTCCCTGTGTCGTTCAAAAATTACAATGAAGTGACTATTTCAGTTTTTCTAACATCTCAAAGAATTTTTGTAATTCTTTAAATTCTTTCATCAGAGGTGCCAATTCTGAAGGAGTTAAGCTTTTATAGTCTTTTATTAGTTTAATCAGGTTGCGAGCAAGGAGTATTTGTTCTTTTGATTTTAAATCATAGGTTGCTTCAGACTTGTCTAAAGAACGATTTCCATTAAAATCGTAGTTTAAGAATACAAATTCAGTTGCTAGGGGCATAAATATCTGCAAAATCCCATCTATAGAAGGCATTACAGATTTTGGAATGCCTTTTTTCCCTAGCAATTTTTTTTCTGAAATTTCAAGTAAAAACCATTTTATAGCAAGGCGATATGATCTAGTAATTTCTGCTTTTGAAAGTTTGCCGTCTTTTGAAACATCAGCAATATCCCAAAAACTATCATAACATTTTGATGACCAATTCTTACTTCCCCAGCTTCCTTTCTCATATTTTAAAATCAACGCCTCACAATCGGCAGATGCCTTAAGTATTTTTTGTCCGTAAATTTTTGCGTCATATATTGCGATTTTATTATATGCATCAAGCCAGTTTTGAATCCTGTTTTTTTGTGTATTTTGAGTTTTGATATTTTTTCTTTTTAGATTCCTCCTAGCGGAATCAATAGCAAGAGTTTCTTGCCTTATTGTTGATTCTGCATCTTGATATTTTTTAAACCATTTTGAGGATTCTAAAGGGTTTTTATCTACTCCAATTCCTTTTGCATACATGAAGGATAAATTCTTGTATGCTTTTTTGTTTCCAGCGTTAGCAGAAAATTTAAACCAAATTAGAGCTTTTTTAGGATTTTTAGAAGTACCCTTTCCATTAAGATATAGTTCTCCGAGTGCATTTTGTGATTTTGGGTCGCCTTTGGAAGCACCTTCAAGGAATTTGTTAAATGCTGATTTGAAGTTTCCACGAGAAATTTCTCTTTGACCTTCTTTATAACTTGCGTCAACTAAACTAGTAAAAGTAATAAGTGATAAAAATAAAAATGATGAAACAAAAATTCTCAATAAAAAAGTTTTCATTTTACCCTCAGAAAATTCTAATTAGTGAGGAGTCCGGTTATATTCGAACTCATTTTTATTCTGAAAATATGATTGTTTCCTGCTCCATGGAGAAAAGAAATGACATCCCTTAAATATTTTTCAACAGGACACTCTTTCATGTAACCCATACCTCCATGTACTTCTATTGCGAGTTTGCACACTTCATAGGAAGCTTCAGAACAGAAGACTTTTGCTAGCCAAGCAAATTTGGGATCATATACTTCTGCGTAGTCAACATTCCAAGAAGCACGCCAAAGAACAGAACGTGCAGATTCGATTCGTGTATACATTTCTCCAATCATTTGTGCTACTGCTTGATGTTGAGCTATTGGTTTCCCGCCTTGAATTCTCTCTTGTGAAAATTTTACAGCTTCTTCGAAAGCGGCTCTGCCTGTTCCAAGGACTGTTGCACCATAACCACCTCTTCCTCTAGCTATTCTGGATACTCTGAGAGATTCTGCACCGTTTTCTTCTCCTAGAAGATTTTCTTCAGGTACTTGAGCATTATTGAAGACAAGAGTTCCATTACTTAGGAGTCTCCTTCCCATTTTGTCATGGATTCTTCCGATTTCTAAACCTGGAGTGTCATGCGGTACTAAAAAAGCAGTAATCCCTTTTAGCCCTCCTTGCGATTTGTTTGTCCTGGCATAAGTGACATAGAGTTTTGCGGTTCCTCCGTTGCTTATATATTGTTTAGTGCCGTTTAACTCATAACTATTACCTTTTTTTACGGCAGACATTTGTACACCTGCACCTGGTTCTGGATAAGGAAGAACATGGTCTGTCCCAGCATTAGGTTCTGTCATACAGGTTGCCAAAAGAAATCTATGGTCATTGATAAGTTTTGGAATAAGCCTTTCCTTTTGTTCATCGTTAGTCCAATTTTCAATAATGGGACTGAATTTCCATGTTTGATCAAAAGTAGCAGCGACGCCTAAATCTCCTGCACCTAATTCTTCGCCAACTATTGATAGTGTAAGCATATCAGCCCCGCCGCCATCATTTTCTTCTGATACAGCCAGTGTTCTCAGTCCAATTTTTGATCCTTCTTCTACTACGTCCATAGGAATACATTCGGATGGGTCTTGTTTTTGATCAAATTCTTGCGCGATCGGACGAACTCTTTGAGTTGCAAAATCACGCGCCAAAGACTGCAGAGCCTTTTGTTCTTCCGTTAACTTAAAATCCATTCACTTACTCCTTGGGTCTCTAGATTTTTATATTTTATCTAAGATGCCTGTTGATTCTAAATCTTTCCGAAAAGCATCTTTTTCTTCTTTTGTCAGGGAAACTACAGGTGGACGAGGATTCCCTGATGGCATACCAAGTTGATTTGTCCATTCTTTCATATATGCGGTAGTTTTCCCGTCAGGGCCAGTTGTGAAATACTTTTTCCTTACTTTTCTTATTGGTTCTAGAGAGTAGTTTTTTTGCCATGCATTTTCTAGGTCACCATTCATTGCAGAATCATAGTATTCTCTTATTGGTGTGTAGCCCTTCACTTGATACAGAAAAGGAGTTGGGGAAGACATATGAACTTGCATATCTAAATGTAGAAGACTTACGAGGAAATTTTCTTCATCTGGGTCGCAAATAACAATTTTATCTCCTACTCTTCTCCTGACTTCATTTTGGTGAGCCATGCTAGGAACTGCGTTTTTCACACAGCAAATATTGTCTATTTCACATAGTCTTTCGATTAATTCAGGACTTAAAGTGGTTCCAGATTTTGGTTGATTAAATAAAGAAATTCCGATATCGACTTGATCGCATAATGTTTTGAAATATAAAAGTATCTCGTCGTCTTCATATGCACCGTAAACCGGATTGATTAAAATGGCGTAATCTGCACCAACTTCTTCTGCGTGTTTAGTAAGTTCGATTGCTTCATTAATATTAATGTGAGCAGTGTGAGGTATGACTTGAGCACTTCCTCTGCTTTCTTCACAAACTATGTGTTGAATACGTTTCCTTTCATCAGAAGTCAAAGACCAATATTCACCCATAAGCCCATTACAAAAAAATCCGTCAATCTTAAGATTATCAATACAATGTCTGACGTTTTTTCTTAATCCGTTCTCATCAAGTTGTCCAGATTCGTCGAAAGGAGTTGTGAGTGCGGCCCATACACCCTTCATATTTTCTTTGCAGTATGCTTTTGCTTCTGTTTTTGTATAATCCATAGAGGAAACTCCTTTGAATAAAAAAAAAGGATTAAAATAATTTACACGATGTATTTTATTGTAATAAATTACACTAATTTGAAACTTCCTTAAAGCAAAACAATTTAAATAATGTAATAGGTAGTAATTAAGTAACTAGTTCTATTTTTAAATCTATTTAGATTCTGGGAGAAATTTAATGTGGTTAAAAAAGAAAAAAATTTTAATAACTGGGGCATCTGTAGGAATTGGTAGCGCGATAGCAGAACGGTTTGCTAAAGAAGGTGCAAATCTTTACCTTTTGGGCGGACAAAATGAAAAAGCTCTAAATGAGACAATTGAAATTTGCAAAAAATCTAATGTCCAAGTACAGGGGGAGTGTTCTGATCTTTCTGACCTTTCTGTAGTTCCTAAACTGATGTCAAAAGCGATGGATTTTTTAGAGGGAATAGATATCTTGGTAAATTGTGCTGGATTAAGATGTAACAAATCAGTACATCACGTAACAATAGAGGATGTGGAAACTATATTTAAAATCAATGTTATGAGTGCGTTTGCTTTAAGTAGTATAGCTGTTGATTATATGTTAGAAGAGAAAATACGGGGTCAGATTCTTAATATAGGCTCTACTTCCGGAGAGGCTGGGGTTGCTGACAATTCGCTCTATTGTGCTACGAAAGGTGCTATGCATCTTATGACGAAGGCTATGGCAGTCGAACTTGGATCAAAAGGAATTCGAGTTAATGTGCTAGCGCCAGGAACAATCTTAAGCGAAGGCGTAGGGGGAAGATTAGATAACGATCCAGAAAAGGCAAAACGGCTAATGAGTACTATTCCTTCAGGACGTTTTGGCAATCCGCATGAGGTAGCATCCTGTGCCGCATTTATGGTATCTGACGAAGCAGATTACATGAATGGTGCAGTTATTTTGCTTGATGGTGGGAGATTGAGTTGTTAGTTTTGAAGAGTTCAGAAACGTTTTTGGAGTGATTCCTATGCAAATTTGGGTTGATGCAGATGCATGTCCAAAATCCGTTAAAGAACTTATTTATCGAGCCAGCGAAAGACTTAGTGTAAATGCCATCTTTGTGAGCAATAGTCCAATATATATACCACCTTCTAACTTTCTAGAAATCATCAATGTGCCAAAAGATCCGGATGCAGCAGATAAATATATTATTCAGAATACAAAGAAAGAAGATCTTGTTATTACAGCTGATATTCCGATGGCTTCTGAGGTTTTAAAGAAGAAATCTCATGTCATAAGTCCTAGAGGAGAAGAGTTTACAGAAGATAATATAGGAGAAAAAATTTCAACAAGAAATTTGATGAGTGAGTTAAGGACTTCAGGATTGGTTGGGGGAGGACCACCTCCTTTAAATGAAAAAGATTTGCAAAAATTTTCATCCGCATTTGATAGAATTGTAACTAAGCTGTTACAAACATAATTTCTTTTGACTAATTTCGTTCTGCAAGGAAGTATCAAATGCAAAATAGCAATAAAATTTTTGTTTTTTTCATTTCATTGTTGGTTTTTTTGTGTGTTTTTTATCTTTTTAGATCTAATGAAAATAAAATTAGAAGAGTAAAAGAAAAGATTTCGTTAGAACATTTATTGAAAAAGTCTAAGATAAAACTTACTCAAAATCAAAAAAAACAAATCACATGCCTTGCTACAAATGTGTATTTCGAAGCAAGGAATCAGGGTCTTAAAGCTAAGGTAGCTGTAGCTCTTACAACATTAAACAGAATGAGATTGCCAGAATTCCCATCTACAATTTGCAAAGTTGTTAGGGAAGGACCTGTATATGCTTATAAAAAGAGTCTTCCTCGAAGACACAAATGCCAATTTTCTTGGTATTGTGACGGGAAATCCGATGAAATTCAGTTAGCTAATCCCAAAGAGAAGAAAGCTTGGGAAAGTTGTTTTAAGATTTCTCGAAGTCTTTATTTTATTAGATCCGAATTTGTAGATTTCACAAATGGTGCAACCCATTATCATGCTGATTATGTCATTCCTAGATGGGCTTCGGATAAAAATATTTTGTTTCTTGAGAAATTTGGAACCCATCTATTTTATAAGTATAAATGAGTGAAGATTTGTCTTTGGGGGTGTTATTTTTTTTTTTTCCTTTATAATTGTCCTCAACATTGTCGTTTTTTTCTTTTCAAATTTAGTCTAGATGGAGATTTAGATGGTTTTAGATGTGGAGGCTGGTGATATTCTTCCTGCAAAGGAAGCTATTGAAATAATGGATCAAGTTGATCTTGGTCCAAATATAGATGTTCCTCCTATTCCTAAAGAAGCTTTTTCTGAAAATATACCGGAAGATGAAAAAGAGTTTTACAGGAATGAGATAAAAAGGCTCAAAGAGGAAAGAAATGCCCTCGTCCTTTCACATAATTATGTTCCCTCGGATATTCAAGAATTATCTGATGTAGTCGGAGATTCCTTGTTTTTGGCTCAGCAAGGAGCGGATTCAGACGCTGATTATCTAATAGAAGCAACGGTGTTATTTATGAATCAAATGTTAGCTGCTTTAAAGAAACCGCATCAAACAGTACTAGCTCCTGATTTAGGTGCGCTTTGTTCTCTTGCTGCGCATGCAGATGTTTCTAAAATTAAAAAATGGAAAGAACAACATACTAATGGTGTAGTCATCAGTTATGTAAATACTTATTTAGAAGTAAAAGCTGAAAGTGATTTTTGCTGTGCTTCTGCTAATGCTGGCAAAGTAACCTTACATGTTCTTAAGAATACAAATCCAGAACAGCCAATTTTATTTCTACCCGATGTTTTTTTGGGATTCTATGCAGCAAAACTTTTAGAAAGTGAAGGACATTCTCTTGATCGGTTACATTTGATGATGGGTGCTTGTCATGTTCATGAACGTATCCGCCCACATCATGTTATGGAACAGCAAAATTCTTATCCTAATGCAATTACTGTTGTGCATCCGGAATGTGGTTGTACAAGTGCGTGTATGCGACAAGTCAATGAGGGTGTTGTACCCGAAGATCTTCTTCAGTTTCGTTCTACTCAGGGTATGATTAAGCTTGTTTCTGAGGTTCCTCAGAATGAAGTAATTGTAGCTACTGAAGTTGGCAATTTGCATCCCATGTCGAAAGCAGTTCCTGAAAAGACATTAATTCCTGCAAGTAAGGAAGCGCTTTGTTCTTATATGAAACAGAATACACTTAAAAATTTGTATGAATGTCTTAGAGATTTAAAGTACGAGATAAATGTAGATGCAGAATTGGCAAAACGCGCAAGAATTCCTATAGAACGTATGTTAGAGATCGTCTAATTCAGTAAAATAGGGTGAAAAAATAAATATTCGCTCAAAGATTCGTGACTGGCTTCTAGAAGACTTTGGAGAGGCACAGTTGCATTTTGATATAAGCAAAGAGCCTTTCTGCGAGGCTGAGCTTCGTTCTAAATCCAATGCGGTTATTTCTGGTTCAATTTTTATTCAAGATATTTTTGATATCACCCAAGAATTGTTGGGTTTTGGTGTGTCTGAAAAGCCAGTTATTGAATGGTTAAAGCAAGAGGGTGATTCAGTGAGTAATGGTGATTTGATCGCTAAAATTTATGGTTGTAGCCAGACAATTTTAAAAGCCGAACGTACAGTTTTAAATTTACTTTCTCATATGTCGGAAATTTCTACCCATACAAAAAAAATACTTTCTTCGACACATGATTTTCCTGAGACATTTAAGGGCATTCTTGATACGAGGAAGAACAGGCCCGGATTACGTTATTTTGAAAAGTATGCGGTCAGAATAGGTGGAGGAAAGAATCATCGTCTCGGTTTTTTTGACGGGGATATGATAAAGGATAATGATATAGTTACTGCCGGTTCTATTACGGCTGCTATAGATCAGAAATTTGATTCTCGTTATATGACTGATATTCAGATAGAAGTGCAATCTTTCGAACAATTAGATCAAGTTTTGGAAGATGGTCGTGTACATATGCTTCTACTCGACAATATGAATTTGAGTAATTTGAAAGATGCTGTCGACCGAATTCGTCAAGTAGGAAAAGCGTCTGTAACAAAAAAGCCTTATATTCTTGAAGCGTCAGGAATTGGAGATTTAGGTTTTTCAGAAGTTGCTTCAACTGGGGTTGATTATATTTCGACAAGCGGTCTTGTTCGGTCAGCTCCTCCTCTTGATTTCAATCTCAAAATAGCCAGATTAGCATAAATAAAATTTAGTTTATCGAAGAATCAATTTTTCTTTCATGATAAGGTTCTTAGGAATTGATTAGTTATAATAATAATACCAGTTATTTAATTTTGTGTTCATTAATTGAAAAAAATGGGTTCTATGTCTAATATCGATGTATAAAAAACTTTGTCAGAATTTTATTAAATTTTGTTAATACAAACAGGAGAGTCGTGATGGGTGATTGGGGATTGATGGGAGTGGATTGGGAACAGAGAATTGATTACGATCGTTTGCGTAAAGAGCGTTTACAAAAAGCTAAAGACGCACTTGCTTCTTCAGAAGCAGACGTTTTGTTTGTTTTTCGAACAGAAGATTGTAGATATTTGACAGGATTTCGATCTCATTTACATCCTACTGCATCTCTAGGAATGGCTGCTTGTGTACTTGCAAAAGGCGGCGATCCTTATCTGTTTAGTATGGACAATGATCATGCACACTTAAGAATGAAATGGCTTGATGAAGAACAGATCCAGCCTCGTGCAAATCTTCGAGATATCTCAGCTGTTAAAGAATGGGCAGAGAGAGTAAAGGGATTAATCGGAGATAATCTTGATGGGAAAACAATTGGTGTCGATTTATGGTCGCCAGCTATTGAAGAGAGGCTTCGCGAAGCTTTTCCCAAATCAAAATTCATAGATGGTTACGAAGTCTTAATGAAAGCAAAGATAACTAAGACCGTAGACGAGATTTCTTGTCTTAAAGCAGCTACATTTATAACCGAAGCGGCTTTTGAAGATGGAATTGATTATTTAAGACCCGGAGTACGTGAATGCGAAGTTCTCGCAGTTATGTGGCATAGAATGACTGCTTTGGGTAGTGAGTGGACTCAATGTGCAAACATTATTTGTTCAGGTCCTTATACAGCTCCTTATAGAAGGCTTACTTCTGACCGTATTATCAGAAAAGGAGATATGGTCATAATGGATGTGGGAGGATGTTTCAACGGTTATTGGGGAGATTTTACTAGAACTTGGGTGTGTGGGGATATAATGCCAACTGAGGAACAAATAGATTTACATATGAAATGTTATAATGCAGTTTGGGATTCATGTGCTGCATCAAAACTTGGCAATACTACTTTAGATGTATATCAGGCTGCAGAGCCTTATGTTCTTGATAGTCTTGGACATGGTTCAGGTACCAATCCTTGGGAACTCCCTTATTTTAGTCCAGCTGCGTATGAAGATCCTATGCCACTTGAAGTTGGAATGACTTATAATTTAGAGCCATATGCGGGAAAACCTGGTATTGGTGGATTTAGATTAGAGAATAATTTGGTAGTTACAGAAGGGGAACCTGATGT